>Ga0315547_1000618_pt1 | contig 33707 bp, 27 predicted proteins | sample SalMarSW160240MG_2_FD_202542 | JGI IMG/M metagenome (GOLD analysis project Ga0315547, IMG submission 202542) | Salt marsh sediment microbial communities from the Plum Island Ecosystem LTER, Massachusetts, United States - Salt Marsh Sediment SW1601-240 ...
TGAAGGAAATTGATGGCATTACCCTGTATGGTCCGTCCATCGAAGTTACACCCAGGGCTCCAACCCTGTCATTTACCGTCGAGGGGAAAACACCACCGGAAGTGTGCCTTCTGCTCGATAAGCAAGGGATCCTGGCATGGGACGGTCACTTTTATGCCATCCGTCCTGTTGAAGTATTGGGGTTACTGGATAAAGGTGGCCTGGTCCGTGTTGGCATTTCCCTTTACAATACCATCGAAGAGGTGGAACGGCTGCTGGATGCCCTGCAAACCATTTCAACAAAATAACGTTTAAACTGCCAGATGAAAGCCCTGGTCATTGGATTTGGCCACGTTGGCCAGAAAATCGCTGAGATAGTAATTGATAAAAAGAGCTATCCCGGGCTCGTTTCACTGGATCTGTCCATCACAGGCATATTTACTAAAACCAGAGGGGCTCTGACGGATCCGTCAGGAATTAATATCCCGGATGCGATACGCCAGATCAGGGAAGAAGGACATTTCAGCAGGAATAATCCACAATACACCGATCATCCCCTGCAGCAGGCAATCCAAAACCTGGATTATGATCTGCTGCTTGAACTTTCAACACTCTCAATCGCTAATAAGGGAGAACCGGCAATTTCATATATCAAAAAAGCTTTGAAGCGCGGGAAGCATGTTGTTACAGCCAATAAAGGTCCGGTGGCATTTGCTTATCATGACCTGATGATGCTGGCCAGGAAACATTGCGTTCAATTTCTCTTTGAATCGACAGTAATGGATGGAACGCCAGTATTCAACCTAACCGGGTATACGCTCAAAGGAGCTACTATTACCGGAATTTCCGGTATCCTCAACTCCACGACCAATTACATTCTTTCCCGGATGGAAGAGCGAGGCTCTTTTCAAGAAGCCCTTGCATGTGCTCAAAAAGAAGGGTTTGCAGAAGCAAATCCTGAACACGATATTGAAGGATGGGATAGTGCTGCAAAAATTGCATCTCTTGCAAATGTCTTAATGCATGCAAAAATCACTCCTCATGATGTTGATAGAGAGGGTATATCTCACATAACACCAGATATGGTAAAGCAATCAATAAAATCAAAGCATTGCATCAAATTAATGTGCAGGGCCTGGAGGGAAAATAATCAGGCCTATGCTAAAGTTAAGCCGGAAGAAATCCCAACTAACGATCCATTTTCAACAGCAAAAGGTTCCGGTGCATGCCTGAGGATTGAAACGGATCTCATGAGCCCAATCCTCATCATGCAAGATTCACCAACAGTGAAGGATACTGCATATGGTGTTCTTAATGATATTCTTACCATCCAGCAAAATATGTGTTAAATTCCTATCTTAACCTGTCAAATAATGGATTGATTTCTTGACATGTACGGTTTTATTCCATAATTTTATTCTTTCCTGAATAGAAATACAACAGGTATTAACTTAACCAATAATCCAAATCATGAACAGAAGAAGATTTCTTGAATATTTTGCCGGTGTTTCAGCCATGTCTGTTGTAACGCTGAACAAGCTGAATGCTGAGATCTATGCCAGCATTGCTAACCTGAATGACAACCTGTTCCAGGAGGGATCTCCCGATGGCAAGTACTGGGAAGCCATCAGCAAACACTTTCTCTTCCAGGATGACCTGATCATGATGAATAACGGGACAATTGGCCCAATGCCTGAACCGGTATTCAATGCGTTGATGAAATATTTTAAGATACAGGCAACCAACCCGTATGATTCTTATCATTTCTTACCGTCGCTCAAGGGTGAGATCAGGAACAAGCTGGCAAGATTCATCGGAGCATCACCGGATGAAGTTGCCATCAACAGGAACACAACGGAAGGTATGAATTTGATTGCCAGCGGATTGGACCTGCAGGAGGGAGACGAGGTATTGATCACATCCCTGGAGCATCCCGGCGGGTATTATCCCTGGAAGATGAAGGAAAAGCGGCATGGAATAAAGGTTATTGAAGTTCCGATCGGAGCTCCGCCAAAAAATGTGAATGAAATCATCGGGGCATTCGAAAGACAGGTAACAGAAAGGACCAAAGTAATCAGCATCAGTCATACGGTGTACATCACCGGATTAATATTTCCGCTGAAGGAGATAAGTGAGCTTGCACACTCCAGGGGTATCCTGGTAGCTGCTGATGGTGCTCATGCTTTTGGTATGTTAAATATGAACATGCATGATCTGGGCATCGATCTTTGGGCTTCCAGTCCCTACAAATGGGGTGGTGCACCAACAGGATGTGGTGTATTGTATGTAAAAAAAGAGGCACAGGATAAAATCTGGCCTACTATCGCCTCATCCGGATGGGATAATTCAGAATCTGCTTCACGGTTTGAAACGCTCGGGCAGCGAGCTGACCCCTTATTCTTTGCCCTGGACGAAGCCATGAATTTTCAGAACAGTATCGGTCGTGAGCGGATTGAACGAAGAATAAAAACCCTTGCAAAACACCTGAAAGATGGACTGAAGTCCATTCCGAAGGTACAATTACACATATCCATGGATCCATACCTGAGTGGGGGGTTGACTGCTTTTTCCATCGAAGGAGTGGAGCCGGAAACCATCGTGAATTACCTTCGTGAAAAGTATAATATTGTTATCCGGACCATTGGAAGGGACCGCGATGGTACCAGGGGAGTCAGGGTTTCTACCCATATTTACATCAGCACAAATCACGTGGATATGGTGCTGGAAGGGGTGAAATACCTGGCGGGGAAATAGAAAAGTCGTCTGACGGTGTTCGGTCACGATGCCCGCCCTGTGAAATAAGGTTTACCCTGTGCGCTCCGCAAAATAGAATAATCTATTTCACAGGACCCGTGACGTATTTCGTCAAACGTAATTCGTAAGAATCGCAAGATAAAAATCTCTTTCTCAGGAGTTCAAAACCTGGAATGCAGCATCAATTCCCACCCCATGTGTGAATGCATATCCGCATTTCAGTAATCCTGTTTCGATGGCTCCTACCGTTGCCAGAAGATCTCCCTGTGTAATAGCCCCCATGTGTCCTACGCGAAAGTAGGAATTTTTGATGTCCGGATGCAATCCGCCGGCAAGGATTGCACCTGCCTTATTTATTTGAGACAGCAGTTCTGTTCCTGAAACCCCTTCAGGATATTTTGGTGCGGAGAGGGTATTTGCAGCAACCTTGTCACTACGGGGTATCTGGTCCAGGGCAAGTGCTTTAAAAGCAGCTCTGAAAGCAGAACCTATCGTTGCATGACGCCTGAAACGTGGTTCCATCCCCTCTTCCAGGATCTGACACAGGCTCACATGCAGTGCCGATATCAGGCTCACTGCCGGTGTTCCGAAATAGGAGGGTTTTCTTGCTTCATAGGCTTCCATGATCGGCAACCAGTTATTCCAGTCGGCATAATAATTCCCAACGGGTGTTTTCCGGGACAGGAATGTTTGCATGGCCTGTGGGGAAGCAACAAGAAGTGCCAGCCCGGGAGGTACGCCAATTGCTTTTTGCGAGGCTGTTAACACCACATCAATACCCCACTCCTCCTGCCTTATCTCTTCCCCTGCAACGGAACAGACACCATCCAGGATAGTAAGGATTCCGTATTTGCGGCCCAGTTGACCCATCGGTTCAGGATCGACCTTAACGGCTGTGGATGTGTCTACATGGGTAAATGTCAGCACCTTATATTTTCCCCGCTGAAGTTCATTCTCAATTTCCACAACATCCGGCACTTCACCCGGTTGGGATGACAACAGGGTTACGCTGGCACCGTAGCGCTTTAATAATTCGGCATACCGTTCGCCGAAATAACCGGTTGAGACAACCAGGGCAGCGTCCCCCTCTTCAACCAGATTGGAGGCAGCCATATCCATGGCTAGGGTTCCGGATCCCGACATGATAAAGGGCTGGCCTGTTGGAGCGAGCCATACCTCTTTCATTTTTTCCAGTGCAGATCCGAACAGTTCAATAAAATCGGGTGCAACATGACTAGTCCCGGGCTTCCCCATTGCCAGAATGACATCAGGATCGAATTCGATGGGCCCGGGAATCATCAAAAGTGGGCGATCTTTCATTCATTTAAAATTTTATAATTAAAAAAATCATGTTCGTTTCATATTGGTTTCTTTTAAGAATTGAATTTTAGGATTCCCGCGTCAACCAACAATTCCTTCAGTTCATCCTTACGTTCCTGATCAAGGGGCAATAAAGGTTCTCTTGCGGGTCCGCCATACATCCCGAGCATATCCATTGCCTCTTTCAAAGCCGGAATGCCCCACTTTCTGGTGATGGCACTGTTCAACGGGATCAGTTTGACCTGCAATTGTCTTGCCTGTTCCATTTCTCCCTGAAGAAACATCCTGTAAAGGTCAATACACATCCCGGGCGATACATTAGCCAGTGCAAGAATTCCGCCGGTTGCTCCTACAGTCATAGCCGGAAGAAAAAAACCTGCACCTCCTGCCATGATCCGAAAATCTTCTCCACACATCCTGTGAATATCGCCTAACTTCGTAACATTTCCTCCCGAATCTTTCAGTCCGATGACATTGGGGTGCCGGGATATCTCATGAATGATTTCAGCATCCATATCGATCCCGGTATTTGCCGGCATATTATAAATCATAACCGGTATTGAAGAGGCATCCGCAACCCGTTTAAAGTGATTCACCAGGGCAGCCTGGCTCATGGCATTTTTGTAATACGCCGGATTCAGAACCAGGGCAACATCTGCCCCCGCTTCCGCTGCTTTATCGGTCAGTTCAATGGTTTGTCTTGTCGACTGGCATCCGGTTCCGGCCATGAAGATCTTCTCTTCCGGTATGACTGCCCTTGCCGCTTCCAACACTTGCATCCTCTCTTTCTCAGAAAGCATTACGAGTTCCCCGTTCGATCCAAGCATGAGATAACCGGCAAGCTCAAATGCATTAAGGAAATTTATGTTCTCCCGGATCATTCTCAAATAAAGATCTCCATGTTGATCAAATGGAGTTGGAACAGGGGGGATGATCCCATTTAATGGTAACATGGTTCTATCTGTTTAAAGATAGAGGTAAAGATAGAATAAAATTTTTCAAAGGAATAGATTTGGTGCAACTTGAGTTGCTAAATAATCAATCGGTCAGTTCTCAAAACAGTTGCGATTATTTCGAATCATTAGTAAAAAGAGTAACTTTATCATTTAATTCTTTAAAAAGATGAGATTCAGTGTTAGAAAGTACAAAAGGAAAGAATAACAGAGTAACAACCAAAACCCATACAGATGAAAACAAGAGCTTTTTTTCTGGTCTTACTGTGCCTGATGATTGGTCTGTCGGCTTGCGATTACGGCCTGATAACCGACACAATCTATGGCAACGGACATGTAGTAAGTAAAATACGAAAGGTTCACAGTTTTGACGGCATAAAGGTTAGCAGTGGAATTGATGTTTACATAAAACAGGGGGATGCGGAAAACCTGAAAGTTGAAGCCGATGAGAACCTGCATGAAGTGATCAGGACGGAAGTAAAGAATAACACCCTCTATATTTACACCGATGAGAAAATTCGTCGTGCTAAAGCAAAAAGGGTATATGTTCTCTATAAAAACCTGAACCGTATTAAAATTACCAGCTCGGGCGATCTGGAAGGTGTCAATACCCTGGAGACTGAAAACCTTGATATTTCTCTCAGCAGTGCCGGTGATCTGGACCTTGATATTGAAGCCCGGGAGATTTATCTTTCGATCAGCAGTTCAGGGGATGCCAGGATCTCAGGAAAAGCAGATTACCTGAAAGCCAGTCTCAGCAGTGCTGGTGATCTCGATGCATACGACCTGAAGGTTAAAAAATGCAGGATTAATGTTTCCAGTGCTGGCAATGCAAAAATCCACGTCACAGAGGAACTGGATGCCACAGCCAGCAGTGCCGGAGACATTTATTATGACGGAGATCCTGAGATCAAAAACCTGAATGCTTCCAGTGCCGGAGGTATTCACAGGCGATAATGTGGCGAGGACTTGATATACAAATATAAATAGACCCTCATGAATGATCAACCGTCAATTGGAATTCTGGGAGGGGGAAGCTGGGCAACAGCAATCATAAAAATATTGATGGAAAACGCGGGTAGAATTAACTGGTATATCCGCAGGCCTGAACGGATTCAATATATCCGCGACTATCAACATAACCCAAATTACCTCAGTTCAGTCGATCTGGACCTGGATAAAATCAAACTTTTTAACGACATTAATGAAACAATCAATGAGTCCGAGATATTGATTTTCGCTATTCCTGCTCCTTTTCTGCAGGATGCGCTTAAGGATCTTTCCGTGGATATTTCAGACAAAGTGGTTGTTTCAGCTATCAAAGGTATTGTACCCGATGGTAACCTGATCATCGGAGAATTCTTTCATCAGAAATACCGGGTCCCGCTTGATTCCGTGGTAATTATTTCAGGACCATGCCACGCAGAAGAGGTGGCATTGGAAAGGCTTTCCTACCTGACTTTTGCCAGCATGGATCTAAAGAAAGCCCGGTTGTTATCGGGCTTGTTCGAAACATTTTATATAAAGGCCAAAGTTTCGGATGATATCTATGGAACGGAATATGCTTCTGTCCTGAAAAATATCTTTGCCATTGCTGCCGGAATTTGTCATGGATTGGGGTATGGGGATAACTTTCAGGCCGTTTTGCTATCCAATTCAATCCAGGAAATTAAGCGTTTTCTTGATCGGGTGCATCCCATCACCCGGGATGTAAAAAGTTCTGCTTACCTGGGAGATCTGATCGTTACAGCTTATTCCCAATTCAGCAGAAACAGAACGTTTGGCAACATGATCGGGAAAGGATATTCGGTAAAATCTGCACAGCTGGAAATGAATATGATAGCCGAAGGGTATTTTGCCACAAAATGTATCTATGAGATCAATAAAGAGTATATGGTCACCATGCCCATTACAGAAGCGGTATACAATATCCTCTATGAGGGAATATCTCCGGCCATCGAAATACAATTGTTAACTGAACACTTAGCCTGATGAAGAATATGAAACTAACGCTTGACCATGTCTATCCTTTTCTTGACAAGGAACAGATCCATTCGCTTGAACCGGAAGTTAACGCACAGCTATCGGCTATTCATCAAAAAAGCGGAAAGGGGAATGATTTCCTGGGATGGGTCAATCTTCCGGGCAGGATCTCCGAAGGGGATCTCTCTTCCATACAAACCATAGCGGATGAGTTTGCTGAGAAGGTTGAACTGGTTGTGATCATTGGTATCGGGGGGTCCTATCTGGGTGCAAAATGCGTCATTGAAGCACTCTCACACGGCTTTGAAGTGTTCAGAAACAGTCCCGGGCACCCGGTTGTGTTTTTTGCGGGAAACAACATCAGTGAGGATTACCTTGCCGAACTGCTTGAAATCCTGAATAACAGGTCATTTGCAATCGTTGTAATTTCAAAATCGGGGACAACCACAGAACCGGCTATTGCCTTCCGGATAATCCGCGATCACCTCATTGCAAAAGAAGGAAAGAAGGAAGCATCCGATCGAATCATTGCCATAACCGATTCCAGCAAAGGAGCCTTGCGGCAAACAGCAGCACAGGAAGGATATCGATCATTTATTATTCCTGATGATGTGGGTGGCCGGTATTCTGTCCTTACTCCGGTTGGTTTACTTCCCATTGCAATGGCTGGTTTTGATATCACTCAACTGGTGGAAGGAGCACGGATTATGGAACGGATCACTGGGGAAGGAACACCATTCCGGGAGAATCCGGCGGCGCTCTATGCAACCGTAAGAAACCTGTTGTACCGTTCCGGGAAAACCATTGAAATACTGGTGAATTACAATCCCAAACTTCACTATTTTTCAGATTGGTGGAAGCAACTGTTTGGCGAAAGCGAAGGAAAGGAAAACAAGGGAATTTTTCCTGCCAGTGTTGACTTTACAGCTGATCTTCACTCCATGGGCCAATACATCCAGGATGGGATCAGGAATCTGTTTGAGACCACCCTTGCAGTTGAAAATCCAAACTACAGATTGACAATTCCATCCGATCAGAGCAACCTGGATAAACTCAATTATCTATCCGGGAAACGGATTGATGAAATTAACAAAATGGCTCAATTGGGAACGATCCTTGCGCATGTTGACGGAGGGGTTCCGAATATCTGCATCGATATACCGGAGATCAACGCATTCTATCTTGGCCAGTTGATCTATTTCTTTGAGAAATCCTGTGCTATCAGCGGTTATGTACTGGGCATCAATCCGTTTGATCAGCCGGGTGTTGAAGCATACAAAAAAAACATGTTCGCTCTCCTGGGTAAACCGGGATTTGAAGAAGAAACCGAAAAGATCCGGAAAAGGCTGCTGGGTTAAATCCGGCAATCGGGTAAATGTTATAACCCCTGCTTTTTCAAAAAGTCATCAATCACATCGTTTAAGTTTGGATTTCCAATTTCCTGCAGGTCATAAAATACCCGGGTTGTGGGTTTCTTTATCTTGATGATCCGGTTGAGGTCGATGGGTGTCCCAATGATAACGGAGTCGCAATCTGTATTGTTGATGGTGGTTTCAAGATCTTTCAGTTGTTGTTCTCCATAACCCATCGCTGGCAACAGGGTTCCTATTGATGGATAGATCCTGAATGTTTCGCTTAGTTTGCCTACAATATACGGCCTGGGATCGACCAGTTCTGATGCACCGAATTTTTTTGCTGCGACTGTTCCGGCTCCAATTTTCATTCCACCGTGTGTCAGTGTCGGACCATCCTCCACCACCAGCACTCTCTTCCCTTTGATGACTGTCGGATCCTGTACTTTAATGGGTGACGCACCATCGATCACAACTGCGTCCGGAGCAATTTGATTAATGCTCTTCCTTACAATCTCCACTCCCTCCGGTGAGGCAGTGTCCATCTTATTGATTATAACCACATCTGCCATCCGTAAGGTAACTTCACCGGGATAGTATTTCAATTCATGGCCCGGGCGATGCGGATCGGCGACAGTAACCATTAAATCGGGATTATAAAACGGAAAATCATTGTTCCCTCCATCCCATAAAATGATATCACATCCTTTCGGATCATTTTCTGCTTGCCGCAAAATCGCTTCATAATCAACACCAGCATAAATAACATTTCCTCTAACAACGTGTGGTTCATACTCTTCCATCTCTTCAACGGTGCAGTCATTTTTTTCGAGATCCGACAGTTCCGCAAACCGCTGCACTTTCTGGGCTATCAGGTTTCCATACGGCATTGGATGTCTGATAGCCACCACCTTCAAACCTTTTTCCATCAATATTTCTATGATCTTTCGTGATGTCTGGCTTTTTCCGCAACCTGTTCTGACAGCTCCGACAGCAATGACTGGTTTGGTGCTTTTAATCATGGTTTCACCGGGACCCAGCAGGATAAAATTCGCTCCTGCAGCATTTACAATGGCACTCACCGACATGACGCGCTCATACGGAAGGTCACTATAGGAAAAAACACAATCAGTCACCTTTTTCTCCCGGATTAAATCCGGCAGTTCCGTTTCAGCAAAAATCGGTATCCCCTCTGGATATAGCTTCCCTGCAAGTTCTGCAGGGTATTTCCGGTCGTCAATATCGGGTATTTGTGCAGCGGTAAACGCTACCACGTTGTACTGTTCATTATCTCTGAAGTAGGTGTTGAAGTTATGAAAATCCCTACCTGCTGCACCAATTATCAATACATTCTTTTTCATTCGTTTAAATTTTAAAAATTAACAGGGCTACAATATGAAGATTAACAAAGGTACACCTTTAGCTGAAAAATAAAACCTGTGTAATGCATCCACTTTCTTTTGATGACTTCTCGGCCCCGCTATTTACAGGAATTCCATCAGGTCTGACCGGACCATATGCCAGAATATGTTTAATAATATATTTTAAGGTTTTTTGACATTTCAGGATATCGATCCCATTTCATACCTTTGGATATGAATTATCTCGCACATGTATATCTCTCCGGTGATTCCAATGAAGTGAAGGTTGGGAATTTCATAGGTGATTATGTGAAAGGGACAAACTATAAGCAGTATACAGAGTTAGTTCAAAAAGGTATTCTGATTCACAGAAACATTGACACCTTCACGGACAGGCACCCTATCATTCGCAGAAGCAAGTCCCAACTCAATCCAAAATATCACAAATATTCTGGGATAATCATCGATATTTTTTATGATCATTTTCTGGCAAAGGAGTGGGAAAACTTTTCACAGGAATCGCTTAAGAAATTTGTCTATTACTTTTATGAGGTCCTGATCTTACATTTTGCAATACTTCCCAGACGGGTGAAACAATTTCTTCCAATTTTTATTCTGAACAATTGGCTCGAATCCTATCTGACCATCGAAGGAATAGGTGTTGTCCTTCACCGAATGACAAAGAGAACATCTCTACCGGATTATACTAAATTTGCCATTGATGAACTCAGTAGTAACTACGAGAAATACAGGGCAGATTTTTATGACTTTTTCCCAAAATTGATACAATTCGTTGAAGAGAAACATCAGATAGAGATTAACCGGCCAAAATGAACACCTGCCAGCCAGAGATCTCTTACCCACTCCACCGCTGAGGACTATTCCTCATGGTGTATGTGCTGGAATGTGATTAGTGAACCCGGGGGTAACTAAATGAGGTATTCCATCCGGCTTGCATCGAACCGCAGGAAAATAAAGAGAAGCAATGTGAACGACCACAGGGATGAGCCTCCATAACTTAAGAACGGAAGTGGAATTCCGATTACGGGTAATAACCCGATGGTCATACCGATATTCACACCAATATGAAAAAAGAGGATTGAAAAAACGGCATATCCATAGATTCGGGAAAACAGGGATTTTTGTCGTTCTGCAAGAATAATTAACCGAATCAGGAGAATTGAAAACAGGAAGATAGTTGTAAAAGTACCGAGGAAGCCCCACTCCTCTCCGACAGTACAAAATATAAAATCTGTGCTCTGTTCAGGCACAAATTTAAATTTTGTTTGTGTCCCGTTCAGGAACCCTTTCCCTGCAAATCCACCAGATCCTATTGCTATCTTTGACTGGTTTACGTTATATCCACTTCCATAGGGGTCCGATTCAATTCCCAGCAAAATGTTAATCCGCTTCTGCTGGTGGGGTTCAAGAACATTATGAAATACATGATCTACCGAGAAGGAGAAAGCGATGGCACCGATAAGGATTAAATAAACAAAAATTCCATTTCTGATCTTTTTTTTATATCCGAAATAGAGGAACACGAGGCCTGCTAAAAGAGTGGAAATAACAATAAGGAAGTACCCGGATATATTCCAGTTAAGCAAGGTTTTAAAACCAAAGGCTGCTACGATCAATGATCCCAGAATGGTGAGTGCTACGAATGTGTATCTGCTTTTTCTTTCAATGATTTGAAGGGCAATTAATGCCAGAAAGATTAGACCGAGAATGATGAATAGCCTGTCGAGTACAAGGGCAAGAATAAACAAAACAACGGACATCAAGGCAATGAACAGTATTGTTCCCGATAATCCTTCCCGGTAAAGAACCAGGATAAACGCAAAGAAGACCAGGGCTGAACCCATGTCCGGCTGAACCAGGATCAGGAATGCAGGAACCAGCACAATCAGTGCCATGGTGCCGATGGTTCTTGGTGAATGGATCTTCCGGTTAGGAGCACTGAGGTATCTTGCCAGTGCCAGTCCGGTACCTACCTTGGCGAATTCGGCTGGTTGAAAACGAAACAACCCCAATTCAATCCAGGATCTTGAGCCGTGTACCTCCCGTCCAAAAATCAATACCAGCAAGAGAAAAAGAATGAAAATCCCATAAATGAGATAGGCAAAAAATGAATAAAAGCGGCTATCAATGACCTGCACCAGGAAGGCGATAGCCAGTGCTGCCAAAATCCAGATCAGCTGTTTCCCATATCGCTGGGAAAAATCCAGAATGCCTGCTGATTCTTCGCTATAGACAGATGCATAGATATTCATCCATCCCAGGGTCACCAATACCAGATACAAAAATATTGTAATCCAGTCGATGCTAGTCCATATGTTCACTATCCTTTTCAAGATGTATCAGATCGGTATTCAAAATTCTATCCTCCATCCATGGCCGGGTGATGGTATCGGTTAAATACTTCTCAATCAGCAGGCTGGCAAGGGGGGCAGCATAAGTACTGCCAAAGCCACCATTTTCCACATATACTGCAAGAGCAATCCTTGGATTTTCTTTGGGTGCAAAGGCAACAAAAATGGAGTGGTCTTCACCGTGCGGATTTTCTGCAGTACCTGTTTTACCGCATATGGTGACACCTTGCAGAAAGGCACTTCTTGCAGTGCTTCCTGATCCGGGTTCACCATTTATAGCAAGGTCCATTCCATCAATAATTGGAATGAAATTGATCGAATCAATACCGGTAACATGCTTCTCCCGAAACCGTGGATCGATTGGTTCACCGCTATCAATCCGTTTTAGAACATGCGGAGTATAATAGCAACCACGATTGGCTATTGCTGCGGTCATGTTGGCCATCTGGATGGGTGTGATCCCCAGTTCTCCCTGCCCGATGGCCAGTGAAATCAACATCAGTGAGTGCCATCTACCGGTTCCATATTTCGCATCATACAGCGTATCACTGGGTACCAGGCCTCTCAACTCATTGGCAAAATCTGAATGTAACTTTTCGCCAAATCCAAAGGAGTGCAGGTAATTGGTCCAGGCATTAAAACTTTCCCGTACTGATCCGTATTCAGGATTGTCGAGTATTGTTCTGAAAACATTGCAGAAATAGGCGTTACAGGAATTTTGGACAGCACCGACCAGGTCAAGCGGAGAATCGTGATTATGACAACCGACCGTAAAGTTACCCACATGATATCCAAAATCACAATAGTATTCCATCCAGGGGCGGAGCACCTGCTCCTGCAGTCCGATCATTCCGTTGATCAATTTGAAGGTTGACCCAGGAGGATACTGAGCCATCAATGCCCGGTTAAAGAGGGGTTTCAATGTATCCTGTGAGAGCCGGATGAAATTTTGAGACCGTATCCTGCCAACCATTAGCCACGGATCATAACTTGGTGAAGAGACCAGGCAAAGAATTTCTCCCGTTGAGGGTTCAATCGCAACAATGCTTCCGATCTTGTTTTGCATCAGCAATTCACCATATTTCTGCAGGTAAGAATCGATGGTAATGGTGATGTTTGTCCCAACAACTGCAGCGGTATCATACCTGCCATCCTGGTAAGGGCCCTTTATCCTGTTATGAACATCTACCATATAGATTTCAACTCCTTTTTCCCCTCGTAATACATCTTCATAGGATTGCTCGATTCCGCTTATTCCAATATAATCTCCTAACCGGTAATAGGGTTTCTCCTTCATGATCTTCTCATCCACTTCACCAACATATCCGAGCAGATGTGCGGCAATGTTATCGGAATATTTTCTCAATGTTCTTGCCTGCACGAAAAAGCCCGGAAATTTGTAAAGTTTTTCCTGCAGGTTGGCATAGGTCAGGGAAGAAATTTGTTTCAGGAAAGGGGAGGATGTATATGCTGAATAATCTTTTGCAGACTGAATTCTGGTTCTCACCTCCTCAATGGTCAATCCCAGGACAAAACAAAAGTCAGTTGTATCAAATTCATTAAGCTGAGCCGGGATAACCATCAGATCATAGGCAGCTTCATTGTATACCAGAAGATCTCCACGCCTGTCGTATATCAATCCCCGTGCAGGATATTTCGTGACGTAGCGCAATACGTTACTGCTGGCAGTCAACCCATAGGATTTATCGATGACCTGCAGGGAAAACAACCGGATAACATAGACGGTAAAAACCAGGATCACTGCACCGGCAATCACATACTTTCTTCCTGCATATGGATTCTTCACCTCTTAATGTGATTTTACAAAACAATCATTTTCGAAAAACGATATACTGGCTAAGCACGATGAACAAAATTGAGAATGAGGAACTCAGGATAACACGCAACAGGGTTCTGAAAAATTCAGATAATCTGAATACCTCAAAATAAAAAAGAAACAGGTGATGTGCAAATACAAGTATTATTGCATAATTGAGGAACCAGGTAATTCCGTAATAAAACACCCGGGGATAGGTGCCCGTTTCATATCCATCTCTTGGAGAAATCACCCTCAACACATAAGGGCGTAAAAATGCCATGAACAGGGTTGCAGAAGCATGTAACCCCAGTGTATTTGAAAAAATATCAACCGACAGGCCCAACAGAAAACCGGAGACCAGCAACACCCAGCGTGGCGCCTCAAAGGGGAGGAGAAGAATAAACAGCACATACATGAATGGATTCACAAATCCACTAAACTGGATATTGTTCAACACCAATACCTGAAAAAGTACCAGTATAATAAAGCGCCCTGCGTTACGTGCAATAAGATTAATCATATTCGACCCTGCTTTCTAGTTCTTTCTGTTCCTCTTTCCTGAGGTTACTAACCACACTGACATAGGTAAGGCTCTTAAAATCGGTGGAGAGATGAACTTTTATGACATAAAAATTCGCCCCTTTCACTTCAAAGTCCTTAATGGTCCCGATCAATACGCCTTCAGGATAAATTGTTGAAAATCCACTGGTTATAATAGTATCCCCTATTGAAATATTGACGTGGTGCGGGATTTCATCCAAAATGGCCTCCCGGTAATTAATACCATCCCAGGAGAGGGATCCAAACGCATCATTCTTTTTTACTTTCGCGCTCACGCGCAGGTCGGTGTTCAATAATGAAATTACGGTCGAAAATCGTTTCGATACACCATTTACAACACCCACAATTCCATCGGCAGCCACAACTGCCATTTCCGGCCTGATACCGGCATCGCTGCCTTTATTCAATGTCAGGTAATTGTGTTGTTTATTTACAGAATTATTGACTATCCTGGCATAAGTATAAAAATAGTGTTGCTGATAAACCGAGTCGTATTCGCCATAAAAGAAGATCTCATCGGATCGGTATACCCGCTGTAAAATGTTATTCAATTTTTCATTTTCTATGGCCAGTTGGCGGTTCGTCTGACGCAGGGAGAGGTATTCATTCAACAGGTCAATTTTAGAATAAACAAATCCTGTTATTCGCTGGCTGGAGTTAACAAATTTCGCTTTCTGAAAGGGGTTGTATTGGAATAGAAGCGTTAATGAAAGGGTTTCAAGGATCAGGAATAGTAGAAGGAAATGATATGTAAGAATAAATCGTATTAAACTTCGCATTCTCCCGATGAATTTGCTTAATGTTCCTATTTGGGTTTTACCGCATCAGGAATGAAAACTTATCAACGTTTTTCAAAGCAATCCCTGTACCGCGCGCAACGGCATGCAACGAATCCTCAGCGACAAGGAAAGGAATACCTATTTTATCTGTAAATCGCTTATCCAACCCTCTGAGCAAGGCACCTCCTCCTGCCAGGTAGATTCCCCGGGAAACAATATCCGCATACAACTCGGGGGGGGTTTGCTCCAATACTCCCAGAATTGCCGTCTCGATCTTTGTAATGGATTTATCCAGACAATGAGAGATCTCCTGGTATGAAATGGGAATCTCAATGGGCATGGCAGTCATCAGGTTCGGTCCCCGGATGATGAAATCCGGGGGAGGATTTTCAATATCCGGAAGAGCTGATCCCACATTGATTTTCACGTCTTCGGCTGTTCGATCACCGATTTTGATGTTATGCTGGTGCCTCATATACGCCTGGATATCTGCTGTAAAACCATCGCCTGCAATCCGTATAGACTTGTTGCATACAATACCTCCCAAAGCGATCACCGCAATTTCGGTTGTTCCTCCGCCAATATCAGCCACCATGCTCCCTTCAGGTGCTTCCACATCAATGCCAATCCCAATAGCTGCTGCCATGGGTTCGTAGATCATGAATACATCCCTTCCGCCCGCATGTTCTGATGAATCCCGTACAGCACGCACCTCAACTTCAGTACTTCCTGAGGGGATAGCGATCACCATTTTTAATGAAGGAGAAAAAGCCCTCGGTCTGTGATTGATCATTTTGATCATTCCTCTGATCATTTGTTCAGCGGAATTAAAATCAGCAATTACACCATCCCTGAGGGGTCTTACCGTTATAATGTTCTCGTGTGTTTTGCCATGCATCTGTCTGGCTCTTTCGCCAATAGCAATTAGTTTGCCCGTATTCTTATCTACGGCAACAATGGAAGGCTCATCCACTACGACTTTGTCATTGTGGATAATGACCGTATTCGCCGTTCCGAGGTCTATCGCAATTTCCTGCGTTAAAAAAGAAAACATTCCCATGTTTTAGGCTCTCCTAAATATATCAAACGTTTATCAATGTTTAAAATGCCTTATACCGGTAAATACCATTGACATACCATGTGTATCACAGAAATCGATTGATTCTTTGTCCCTGATTGAACCTCCGGGTTGCACTACAGATACTATTCCGGCTTCATGGGCGATCTCTACACAATCGGGAAAGGGGAAAAAGGCATCAGAAGCCATGACTGCACCCTGCAAATCCATGCCAAAATTACGTGCTTTTTCAATGGCTTGTTTCAAGGCATCAACCCTGGAGGTTTGTCCTACTCCACTGGCCAGCAATTGATGATTTTTCGCAATAACGATGCAATTGGACTTTGTGTGTTTAACCACCTTATTTGCAAAAACCAAATTATTCTTTTCTTCATCCGTCGGATTGATTTTTGTGATCGTCTTTAAATCAGCTTTTGTTTCCATTGCCAGGTCTTTATCCTGATAGAGAACACCGTTCAGCACCGAACGGTAGGAATGCCTGGGAAGGTCAACCGGCTTATGGATTAACAGGATACGGTTCTTTTTCTGTTTCAGGATATCCAGCGCCTCGTCGGAATAATCCGGAGCAATGATCACTTCGAAAAACAGTTTGTTTATCTCCTCTGCCGTCTGCTTATCGACCCTCACATTGGTTGCCAAAACACCTCCAAATGCAGATACGGGATCACCTGCAAGTGCATCGTTCCAGGCATCCATCAGATTTTCCCTTGAGGCAATTCCACAGGCATTGTTGTGCTTTAGAATGGCAAAGGTTGTTTCATCAAATTCAGAAATCAGGTTTACAGCCGCATCAATATCCAGCAAGTTATTATAGGATATTTCCTTCCCATGGATCTGGGTAAAGATCTCATCAAAATTTCCGAAATACGTTCCTTTCTGATGTGGATTTTCACCATATCTCAAGGGCTTTCCCGGTTTAATGCTCTGTTTGAATTGCATAACCTCCTGCTGCCTGTTAAAGTAATTAAAAATTGCGGTATCGTAATGCGAAGAAACAGCGAATGCCTCAGTAGCAAAATGCTTTCTTTCATCCAGTGTGATTTCTCCCCCTCCCGCTGACAACAAATCTAACAATGCATTGTATTGTTCCCGATTTGAGACAATGAGCACATCGTTAAAATTCTTTGCAGCTGCCCGGATAAGCGATATACCTCCAATGTCTATTTTTTCAATGATCTCGTTCTCATTACTTGTGGCAGCGACTGTCTCTTCAAAGGGATAAAGATCCACAATGACAAGGTCGAACTGAGGAATCTCATACTGATCAAGCTGCTCCAGATCCTTCTTGTTTTCCCGTCGTGCCAGAATCCCGCCAAAAATCTTGGGGTGTAATGTTTTCACTCTTCCACCCAGAATGGATGGATAGGTTGTCAGATCCTCAACAGCATGCACCCGAATCCCAAGCCTTTCAATAAAATCTTTCGTCCCACCTGTTGAATAGAGTGAAACGTTTAATTCATTCAGTTTCAGGACTACTTTATCCAGATCATCCTTATGATAAACGGAAACAAGTGCGGAATTTATTCTTTTTAAACCACTCATTCACAACTATTTGTTAAATCTGCACAAAGATATTAAAAACTTATCAAAATAAGTGATTTTATCACATTAAAAGATGTATCCATATAGATTATTTTAAGAGTTCTGAAGGGACTGGACATTCGGAAAAATCATCAAATCATAAACGGATAAATAACAAGTTGGTTATATTTGTAGTCATTATCACCAATAAGAGGATTTGCTGAATGATCTATCTGAAGCTTCTAAAGGAGAGTTTTTTATTTGCTTATAACTCGGTTATTGTAAATAAACTGAGAACCTTTCTTTCCCTGCTGGGCATAACCATTGGGATTTTTGCCATCATTGCCGTATTTACTGTACTGGATTGGATGGAAAAGGCAATCCGGGATAGTATTGCTTCCATGGGAGACAATGTGGTATACGTTATGAAATGGCCCTGGTCATTTGATCCAAACCTTGCCTGGTGGGACATTATCAAATGGCCTGTACCTACAATAAAAGAGTACGAGGCGTTAAAGGAGAGGTCTGTAAAGGCCGAAGCCATGGTGTTCACCATTTTAACAACAGTAACGGTAGAGTATATGAACAACTCGGCAGAAGACATTACTCTCTGGTCGCCGACGCACGACTTCGAAACGGTCCGGTCTTTTGAAATTGAGAAGGGACGGTATTTCTCTCTTTTTGAATCCGCCAGCGGGAAAAACAGGGTTATTATTGGAGCCGACCTTGCTGAAAAACTATTCGAGAACAGGAACCCCATTGGAAAAACAGTTGAGATCCGGGGAAGAAAATTGCTGGTAATCGGAGTATTTAAAAAGGAAGGTGCCGGGGGTATCAGTGATGAAGGGTTGGATGAATCGGTTGTTATTCCGATAAACTTTACGCGTAATATTGTGAATATCAGAAGCGAATCCCTCAATCCATGGATCATTGTCCGGGCAAAAGAGAATGTTTCGGTTGCCGAACTGAAAGATGAACTTACCAGTATTTTAAGGGCACACAGGAGGTTGAAGCCTGCCGCTATCAACAACTTCTCACTCAATCAGGCAAGCCTTCTCCAGCAGGGATTTGACACTGTTTTCGCAGGAATAAATATTGGAGGCTGGATCATCGGAGGCTTTGCCATCCTGGTTGGTGGATTTGGTATAGCCAACATCATGTTTGTTTCTGTTAAGGAACGAACGAATATCATCGGTATTCAAAAGGCACTGGGTGCAAAGAACAGGTTTATACTACAGCAGTTCCTGTATGAGTCCATATTGCTTTCGCTTGTCGGGGGTATTCTGGGACTTCTTATAGTCTTTATTGGGACATTGATCGTCAACGCAAAATGGGACCTGCAGATGCACCTGACCCTGGGAAACATTATACTGGGTTTAAGCATTTCCGGGATTATCGGAATGGTTGCAGGCTACACTCCAGCAAATGCCGCTGCCCGGCTCGATCCGGTTGAAGCGATCGGGACGACCTTTTAACCCTTACAATATGCCAAACAGCAGTTTTCCGAGCATCAGGTAGATAAAAAGCCCGATGATATCATTTATCGTGGTGATGAAGGGACCCGTTGCCAATGCAGGATCAATCTTAAGTTTATTTAAAAGAAGGGGTATGGTTGTTCCAAAAAGGGCTGCAAAGATGACTACAATCAGGAGGGAACTACTGACCGTTACGGTCAGTGCAAAGGAGTCAATAACAAAGAAATTATAGCCAAAGATGAGTGCTGCCAGGATTACGCCATTGGTAAAAGCAACCAGGAATTCCTTGAGTAATTTTTTTGACACACTTTCCAAACCCATTGATTTGCTTGCGATTGCCTGTACTACGATGGCGGAGGACTGGATCCCGACATTACCTCCCATAGCGGCAATAAGTGGGATAAAGAATGCCAGTTTAGGATAATTAACCAGGTCGGGTTCATAATGTCCGATCACCAGTGCACCAAGAATTCCTCCTGCCAGTCCAATCAGCAACCAGGGAAGTCGTGCCCTGGTTAATACACTAATTCTATCCGTTGTTTCAACATCTTCTGTAATACCGGAAGCCATCTGATAATCTTTCTCAGCCTCTTCGCGGATGAAGTCGACCACATCATCAATGGTAATGCGTCCCATAAGGCGACCAATGCTATCAAGAACGGGTAATGCAACCAGGTCATACTTGTCCATGATGTTGGCAACCTCTTCGGCCGGTGTGTCTGTCTTAACCGACATGACATCATAATTCACAATGTCTTTGATAATGGTTGAATTCTGACTCAACAGCATCCGTTTTAAGGAAACGGTACCTTTCAGTTTGTTACCATCATCGACTGCATATACATAATAAACCTCATCCACATTTTCTGCCTGTTTACTCATCTCTTTCAGGCATTTGAGTATATTCCAGTTCTCATTCACGGCAATTAGTTCCTTTGCCATTAACCCTCCAGCTGTATTTTCATCGTAAGAGAGCAGATCAACAATATCTCCAGCCAGTTCAATATCATCGATGTGTTGGAGGACCTCTTCCTGTTTCTCTTCGGGGAGATCAGCCATCACATCGGCTGCATCATCCGAATCCATCTGATCGATGAACTGTTTGGCAATCACTTTTCCGGGCAACGCTTTGAGGTACTTCTCCCGGTCATCTTCATCCAGTTCCGCCAGCACATCAGCTGCTGTTTCTCCCTCCAGCAGGGTAAACAAAAATTTTGCCTCTTCCATGGATAGCTCATTGTATATTTCAGCAATGTCTGCTGCATGGAAGTTCGCCAGCATGGATTGGACAGTAACCTTATCCTCAGCTAAAATGGCGGTTTTCAGCCCTTCAATAAATTCTCTGGTTATTTCAAACTGAATTGACATGTGTCCTGTTTATTGTGTCCTGTTTTTTAATCTCAATTCAACCATACGGGTCAGTTCTACAAATTCATCCACAGAGAGCTGTTCAGCTCTCCTGCTCATCAGCTGGTGATTCAGGTCCAAATTTAGCAAAATACTTTTTAATGCATTCCGCAGGGTTTTTCGTCTCTGATTAAAACTGGTTTTCACAACGGTAAAAAAAAGCTTTTCGTCACACGCCAGTTTTTTGGTATCATTGCGTTTTAGTCGCACTACGGATGATTTAACCCTGGGTGGTGGTACAAATACCTTTTCGCTAACCGAGAAAAGGATTTCCACATGGAAAAAAGCCTGCAACAAAACACTCATTATGCCATACACTTTCGTCCCGGGACATGACCGGATCCTGTCAGCAACCTCTTTCTGAATCATACAAACCACACGGTCTACATATTCTCTATTCTCCAGGATCTTAAAGAAGATCTGACTGGAAATATTGTAGGGAAAATTGCCAATGATCGTGACCGGAGGGGAGAATCGCTTTTTCAAATCAAGCAGCAAAAAATCTTCCTGAATAATGTTCTTCTCCAATTCAGGAAAATGCTGTTTCAGGTATTCAACCGATTGATGGTCAATCTCAACCAGGTAAAGGTCGATGGTATCCTTCTTAACCAGGAACTGTGTCAGGGCTCCCATACCAGGGCCTATCTCAATCACCGGTCCATAGACTTCAGGACCAAGTTCAGCAACAATTTTCGCCGCGATGTTCCGATCGATCAGGAAGTGCTGTCCCAGGCTTTTCTTTGCTCTGATTTTGGTAGCCATATCTCATTTCGGGAATTACTGACAAACAATAGCTTATGGTTGTTTATCCATATATTACATGACCTGCAATGGAATTCACTGAATAATATGAGCCAGGGTTTCTGTTAGTTTAGCATCAATGTTTTCATTTAGTTCTTCAATATCATTCTGGATTTGATCAATCAGTTGAAGCATTGCCTGCTTACTGTATTTATTTTTCTCATTCAGGTTTTTTAAAAACCCGTTGATTGACTTGATCAGGATCATTCGATCGTGCCACTCGCCAATGTAAAGTGCAGTTTCTTTAAGCGATTCGAAGGCTTCACTTCCAAATTTTCCCCGGCTGACTGAGCAAAGCAAGGAAAGAACAGGTTCCATTGCTTTCAGATTCATGCGTATCCGGTGAACATTATTAGGATGTTGTTTTTTCTGTAACAATTGCTTTATTGATATTGCCTTCATCCGGATATATTGATCCATTTTATCCAATAATTCTGTTTTACCGATTTGCTCACAATAGGCTTTGATCATACCGATGGTATGGTCAAAGGATATTTTATCGAAACTTTCTACCCCTTTTTTCAGGTCTCTGATAGTCTTAACCTGTGATTTTTCGAGGTTTACGCTATACAGCATGAAGGCATCGGGGTGCAGGTCATAGGCTTTCATTAATTCAAGGTTCACCTGTCCCTCCCTCAGTTTACCTGCAGATTTGAAGATCTCCCTCATGGGTTTCAGGTGCGATTCGGCGTCAAAATTCAGTGTGGTGGCACTTTCGATCAACTGGTAGATGGCATTGATTCGTTTGGTATTGACCCTGAGTTGATGGATATCCTGAATATGATAGGTTTTCTTTGCCTTTTCCAGGTAAAATAAAAAAGACCGGATCTTCTCCTCAAACAGTTCAAATAAGAAAGTTCCCTTTTCGGCTTCAGGCATAGCGGTTATTTCTCGGTATTACAATCAAGGCAACAAATCTTCTTCCCAGCTTTCGACCCAGGATGTTGGTTCTTCCTGTAACAGCGAAACGAATGCCTCCAGGGCTTTCCTCGCATCACCCAGTGGATAATGAAATGCATCCCAGTTTTCGCTATCTTCCCCATCATGGTTTGGAATCACGTGTTGGAAGTGATGTGCTTTCTTCAATTCACGGTAGGCACTTGAGGCTCTCCGTTCAATATTTTTCAGGTCTTTCAGACTTATTTCACGCTTCTGTTTCCTTGTTCTTCGCAGTAGTTTCTTTTGCATGATATCGGTAAGGAGATCCGGCAGTGAGATATTCTCTCCGGATGACCGAAGGAATAATATTTCTTCACGCGATAATGGTGACATAAAAACGCTCAATTTCTTCACATCCTGCAGGGCTGAATGGGTCAATAGTGTATGGCCGATAAAAGGATTCCCTTCAAAAAAAACATCTCCCCGTTCAAGTTTCCCGTTTAATTCTTCCAAATCAAGAGCTTGAAGATCCCCCCGGACATCGATAACAACATACCGTTCGTTCGATTTCAGCGACTCAATGAAAGAACGGTTCCGGAAGTGATAGTCAATCCCATCCGCTTCACCGGGCCGGATATCCCGGTCATTGTACAGCACGATAAATTGCAGAGCATTCCTGAGTTCGGGATAGAATTTTTTCAATGCTTTATCTAACGGGCTCTTCCCAACACAGGAAGGGCCGGCAAGAATAATAAGTCGGCAAACACGTTTATTTTTCATTCTGCTTCACCTGAAATTTTCGAAAAGAAATTCCACTGATTACCTACACCATGTTTTCATACAGTGAATTACAGGTCAACCCATTATCAAATTTAATAAAAATCCGGGTTTATTATCATGCATACCAATTATAAGGTTATAACAGGATCAGGTAAATAGACTAAAAGTGATAGAAGATGAGTTAATTAATTTTTCAAATGTAAAAACAATCCGTTAAATTTACCCGTCTTATTCATTTTGCCATGAGATATCTAATATTCCTGATTGTCATTTTTATGCCTTTCGGATGCCGTGATCAGGAGGCAACCAAAAACCAGAATCCAGCTGATTTGAACCAGCAGGATAAACTCAATTATACTGATCGCCATGGATTAAAACAGGGTCCATGGGAAATCTTTAATAATAATAAATTGGTTGCAAAAGGTAATTATAAGGACAATAAGGAAGAGGGAATATGGGTATACTGGTATGAAAATGGCAATAAAAAAGCAGAAGGAAATTTCGAGAAAGGAGAGAAAATTGGTATGTGGGTTGAATGGTATGATGATGATGTATTGATGTGGAAAGGTACCTGGGAAAATGGAAAAAGAGTTATCCATTACGAGGGAGATAAACCAATTATCCGATTTCTGGATAAGGAAATAAGGGATAATGAACTTGCTGCAGATACCGAATATCTGGTACAAATTAGAATTCCGGGTATACCGGTTCAACATCAATTCATTGAAGCAGTAAATGGAGAAATTCTAAAAACGGAATCACCGGATAAATATATTTTGAAAACCGGTAAGAAAGTCGAACTCACGCTTGTTATTGGCTATTATCCGGATAAAAACCTGCCGGATTATAGAAATTTGATCGAGAAGCAAAACTATATAATACACATTTCGGATCCACCTTTATAGACAGTATTGCCAATTCTTCTGTAAACTTCGATGAAAGCCGTACAAAAGGGAACGATTGATACGTACATCAGAAGGGTGACGTATTTTTTAGGCTTGGTAGCCATTTGTTCCCTGATTCTGGATTATGGATTTTATACTTCGGAAAAGATCAATTTTGTCCTTCTTGTGCTGGATGAAGTTATTGCAGCACTTTTTGTCATATCCATATTGACCCGTTTTTTTCTCAGCAGCCGGAAATTACAATATATTAAGGAATCACCCGTGGAATTTATCCTTCTGATCATTTTTATCCTTTCCATTGTGATCGAGGAAATATTTGCCGTGGAGGAACCTCATTATTTAATGACCCGGACTGCCTCACATAATTTCATTAAACTCTATTTTGTCCTGATTCAGGTATATATTGTGGCAAATGCCATTGTTACGATAACAAAATCGCGCGACAGATGGCTTTATGTATCCCTGAAACCCGCCAGGATTATTATATTCTCCTATTTTCTGGTGACTTTGTTGGGGTCCTGTCTTTTAAAGCTTCCCAGGGCAACATTTGAAGGCATTTCATGGATTGATGCTTTTTTTACATCTGCATCTGCCATATGCGTAACCGGATTAACCACGCTGAATGTGGCGGATAAATTTACTGTTGAGGGTCAGGCTATCATCTTATTCCTGATACAGGTTGGCGGTTTGGGTATCATCACAATAACATCAATTATCACACTATTTCTTCATCGGGGGTTGCGGCTCAAGGATGAACTGATTGTGCAACAGATCCTTGAGGATAACAATTTAAATTCATTGACATCGATTCTGAAAGCCATTATTTTTATTACGTTGCTTTTTGAACTGGTGGGGGCAATTGGTTTGTATCTGGCTTTGGATCCTATGCAATTGTCGGAATTTGACCGTCTGTTTGCTGCAACCTTTCATTCAATAAGCGCTTATTGCAATGCCGGATTCAGTAACCTTCCGGATGGTTTTCAATCTTCAACGATTTCTTCATCCACCCTTATCCTGGTTATTGTGATGATATTGATTATCGCAGGTGGTATAGGGTTCTATACCATAACCGATCTTTTCGGAATGAAAACAAATTTATTAGCCAGAAAAAAAGGGCTTTCACTACAGACTAAAATAATTGTATATTCATCCCTGGGTCTTATTATCGTTGGAGCCATTTTTATCTGGTTATTGGAAATGCCCCAATGGAGCAATCTGCCAGCTAAACAACAAATACTGAACGCGGTTTTTACCAGTGTTACATCACGAACAGCGGGTTTTTCCATTGTAGATATTCATGCAATGATTATTCCCGCTTTGTTGTTTGTCATTTTTTTAATGTATATCGGAGGTGCTCCCAACTCGACTTCTGGCGGCATAAAAATCACAACTGCTATAACCCTGATGGCAAGTTTCTGGGCATTTGTCAGGGGTAAGGACCGCGTGGAGATTGGCTGGAATACCATCAACATGCTGATCATCAGAAGAGCTTTTATTGTTTTTGTACTATCCATCCTCCTACTGTTTATCAGCCTGTTGTTGCTAACTATAACTGAATCATTTTCATTCTTCGATCTTTTCTTTGAAACCGTATCAGCCTTTGGAACAGTAGGACTCTCCAGAGGGATAACCCCTGATTTGTCCGTATGGGGAAAAATCATTATCATCATCGTGATGTTCCTGGGAAGAATCGGACTGTTTACGGTTGCCATTGCACTCGGAGAAGAGATCAATCAAGCACAATATCGATATCCTGAAACAACAATAATCGTAGGTTAACATCATGGCAACAAAACAAAGATTTATTTTGATCGGTTTGGGTGCATTCGGCCGGGAAATAGCCCAAACGCTTAAAAACAATGAGGCTGAACTGATTGTAATGGATTCCAATTCATCTGTAGTAAACCAGATGAAACAGGCTGGTTTTGAATTTACCGTCCAGATTGACAATACCGACCCGATTGCCATGGCAAACTTTATCCAGCCCGACGACATAGTGATATTGTCATTGGGAGAAGCCTTTGAGGCAAACCTTCTGACCATTGAGATTTTAAAGGAATTAGGAGTGAAACGGATCTATGCCAGAGCTACAAAAGATATCCAGGTGAAAATCCTTGAACGTATGAATATTTCTCAAATCCTTTACCCGGAGAAACAGGAAGGGAAAAGATTTGCCCTGCAATTGTTAAATAAGGATGTTAAATTTCTTGATGAACTTGCTTTGGATGTTTTTATCAGTGAAATTGAAATCCCTGAAAAATTTCTCGGTAAAACAATTCCAGACCTGAAAATCAGAACCAGATTTGGTGTAAACATTATTGGCATAAAACATAAAGTGTTATCACAGAATGGAAAACAAATCACCAAAATGGACCCGGTGGGTTTTGAAAAAATAGTATTAACCAAAGATCATTCGCTTGTTGTCATCGGGAAGGAGGAAGATATTAAAAACCTGGCTTCTGAATAGGTATCGGATCAATGGATCTATCAAGGCTGATATTCTGATTTTCTAAAATAAATTCATCAAACCTTCAAATCTTACCACGGTATCGGTTGCAGGTCCTTGGTTTTTAAACAATCTTGTACAGCCTCATAAATCAATGCAGCATGGTTTACAGTTTTGATGAACTCATTCCGCGCGAAAATACCGATTGTGTGAAATATGTTTGAAAAACTTGAGTAATTTTGGAGCACAACAATCAGCATAGATGACCACCGTACCTGCCATTAAGCTTATCCTCGAAGATGGCACCGAACTGATGGGAAAATCATTCGGTGCCGAACGATCTGTCTCCGGTGAAGTTGTGTTTAATACCGCCATGACAGGTTATCCCGAGAGTCTTACTGACCCATCCTACAAGGGACAGATCCTGGTTTTGACTTATCCGCTTGTAGGCAATTACGGTGCTCCAAGGGAAGAGTTAGAGAATAACCTGCTAAAATTCTATGAATCAAGCTCCATTCATATTTCCGGCCTGATTGTTTCCGACTACTCATTCGAATACAGTCACTGGAACGCAGAAGACAGCCTTGGAAACTGGTTGATGAAACATTCCGTGCCCGGGATGTTCGGAGTGGATACCCGTGCCTTAACCAAGAAATTGCGGGAGAAAGGGACCATGCTTGGTAAAATCATCTACGGTGGCGAGGATGTTGATCTCTATGACCCCAACAAAGAGAACCTGGTGGCCCGGGTGAGTGTGGCAAAAAAAGAGATCTTTGGAAACGGCAGATACAAAATATTGCTGGTCGATTGTGGTGTAAAATACAACATCATCCGTTCCCTTCTGGCAAGAGACACCACCGTAATACGGATTCCATGGGATTATGATTTTTTGAATGAGCACTATGATGGCCTCTTTATTTCCAACGGGCCCGGAGATCCGAAACAGTGCCAGGTAACCATTGATCACCTCGCCAGGGCTTTTGAAAAAGATATTCCCATATTCGGGATATGTCTTGGTAACCAACTGATGGCTCTTGCATCCGGTGCTGACACCTATAAGCTGAAATACGGACACCGCAGTCATAACCAGCCGGTATTGAAAATGGGGACCAACAGGGCATACATCACATCACAGAATCATGGATTTGCTGTAAACAATGAAACCCTGCCGGAGGAATGGGAACCGCTCTTCATCAACGTCAATGATCAAACCAACGAAGGAATGATCCATAAGCGAAAGCCCTTTTTCTCCACCCAGTTTCACCCGGAAGCAGCAGGCGGACCAACAGATACTGCATTTCTTTTTGATGAATTCATTGAAAAAATAAAAATGACACATGAGTAATCCCCGTTCAACAAAAGAAACCATACCTCCCATCAAAAAGGTGATCATTCTTGGGTCGGGTGCATTAAAGATCGGGGAAGCCGGAGAATTTGATTATTCCGGTTCACAGGCACTGAAAGCACTCAGGGAAGAAGGGGTTCAGACGGTTCTTATCAATCCCAACATTGCTACCGTTCAAACCTCTGAAAAGGTAGCTGACAAAATCTATTTTCTTCCGGTCACACCCTATTTTGTTGAAAAAGTAATCAAGAGAGAAGAACCGGATGGTATCCTTTTATCCTTTGGAGGTCAGACAGCATTGAACTGTGGAATTGATCTTTTCAATTCCGGGGTATTCCGGAAATACAATGTAAAAGTGTTGGGGACACCCATTCAGGCGATCATGGATACCGAGGACAGGGAAAAATTTGTAAACAAGCTATCAGAGATCGGGATAGTTACACCACAAAGCATTGCGGTGCATAATGTTATGGATGCCCTGAAAGCAGCAAGGGTACTTGGATATCCGATCATCATCAGGGCCGCTTTTGCTCTTGGTGGCCAGGGTAGCGGGTTCTGTACCAATGAGAAAGAGCTCAGCACACTGGCCTCGAAGGCATTTTCCTATAGTGACCAGATTCTTGTTGAAGAATCCCTGAAAGGATGGAAGGAAGTTGAATATGAAGTCGTACGGGATAAATATGACAACTGCATTACCGTGTGTAACATGGAGAATTTTGATCCACTGGGTATCCATACCGGCGAAAGCATTGTTGTCGCCCCATCCCAAACCCTGACAAACTCCGAATACCATAAACTTCGGGAGCTGTCTATCCGGGTTATCCGTCACATCGGGATCATTGGAGAGTGTAACATACAGTATGCCCTGGATCCCTCTTCAGAAGCATACAGGGTTATTGAGGTAAATGCACGATTGTCCCGGTCCAGTGCACTGGCATCAAAAGCCACGGGTTACCCCCTGGCTTTCGTTGCTGCAAAACTGGGGTTGGGATTTGGATTACATGAACTCAAGAATTCCGTAACCAAGACTACCACCGCTTTTTTTGAGCCTGCATTGGACTATATTGTATGCAAGATCCCACGGTGGGACATGAACAAATTCGACGGTGTTTCAAACCTGATCGGAAGCAGCATGAAAAGTGTGGGTGAAGTGATGTCGATCGGCCGTACATTTGAAGAAGCGATTCAAAAAGGATTGCGTATGATCGGCCAGGGAATGCATGGATTTGTTGGCAACCGCAATATCGGTTTTAAAAACCTTGAGAAAGAGCTGGCTGAACCAACCGACATGAGGATATTTGTCATCGCCGAAGCCATGGAAAAGGGATTTGATGTGGACCGGATCCATCACCTCACAAAAATTGACAAATGGTTTCTTTACAAACTGAAGAATATCATCAACCTGAAAAATGAACTGGTACAGTATGATGCTCTTTCCAGGATTCCTGAAGAGAAGATCCGGGAGGCAAAGATACAGGGATATTCAGATTTTCAACTCGCCCGGTTTGTTCTCAAATCCGGTGTTAAAGAAATCGATAAAGATTTGCTGAAAGTCAGGGAATACCGGAAAAAAAAGGGTATTATTCCTTACGTAAAACAGATCGATACCCTGGCAGCCGAATATCCGGCTTTAACCAATTACCTCTATCTTTCGTACAGTGGATCGGAGCATGATGTTGAATTCAGTAGCAATACGGAATCAGTGATTGTCCTGGGTTCCGGAGCTTACCGCATAGGAAGCAGTGTGGAGTTTGACTGGTGTGGTGTGAATGCCCTGGATACCATAAAGCAGCAAGGATACCAGTCTATCATGATCAACTACAATCCCGAGACTGTTAGTACGGATTATGACATTTGCGACCGCTTGTATTTTGATGAGCTTTCACTGGAACGGGTTCTGGACATTGTCGAGCTTGAAAATCCGAAAGGTGTTATTGTTTCAACCGGCGGACAAATCCCGAATAATCTCGCCATTCGCCTCTATAAGCAGGATGTAAATGTTCTTGGAACCTCACCATTATCGATCGACAATGCAGAAAACCGCCATAAATTTTCGATGATGCTTGACAAGTTGGAAATCGACCAACCACGATGGAAAGAGCTTACCAGCATTGAAGAGATTTATGGCTTTGTTGACAAAATAGGATTCCCGGTACTGGTCAGACCCTCTTATGTATTGTCAGGTGCCGCAATGAATGTGGTTTCCAACAGAGAAGAGCTCTCTCATTTCCTGACGCTTGCCGCCAATGTTTCGAAACAATACCCTGTTGTGGTTTCGGAGTTCATTGAAAATGCAAAGGAGATCGAAATTGATGCCGTGGCCGACAGGGGTGAGATCATCGCCTATGCCATTTCCGAACATGTGGAATTTGCGGGTGTACACTCCGGCGATGCCACGATGGTATTTCCGCCTCAGAAAATATACTTTGAGACGGTCAGGAGAATAAAACGTATTTCGCGGCAGATCGCGAAACAGTTGGATATTACCGGTCCGTTCAACATGCAATTTCTTGCAAAAGACAATGATATTAAAGTAATTGAATGCAATCTGAGAGCGTCCAGAAGCATGCCGTTTGTATCCAAGGTACTCAAATCCAACCTGATCGAGATGGCAACGAAGGTCATGCTGGGTATTGAAGTGGAGAAACCCAATAAATCGATCTTTGATCTCGATTATATCGGGGTTAAAGCACCGCAATTCTCATTCGCCAGGCTCCAGAAAGCCGATCCTATCCTTGGTGTGGATATGTCATCCACCGGTGAAGTGGGTTGTATCGGGGAGGATTTTTATGAAGGAATTCTTAAATCCATGTTGTCGGTCGGATACACCATCCCCAAAAAGAACATCCTGCTTTCCACCGGACCTGCCCGCTCTAAAGTTGAATTGATCAACAGTGCAAAAGCACTGGAGGAAAAAGGGTATACCTTGTATGCAACGCGCGGAACGCAACAATTTCTTGCAAATAGCGGTATTAAAGCCACGGTCCTGCACTGGCCTGACGAAGATAAACACCCGAATACCCTGGATTTCCTGAAAAAGAAAAAGATCGACCTGGTCATCAATATTCCAAAAAACTTAACAAAGAGTGAGTTGAGTAATGACTATCTGATTCGCAGAACAGCTGTTGACTATAACATTCCCCTGATTACCAATGCACGCCTTGCCAGCGCGTTCATCCTGGCATTCTGCAAATTAGATTTGAAAGATATTGCCATTAAAAGTTGGGATGAATACAAAACCAGCTAAACCGGGATGCTATTATTCTATTTTCTTTCGCTTGCCATAGGGATTGGTTATGTTATCCTGATCATGCTCATTCTTTGGGGGTGGAGAAGGACAAGCGTTGTTAAACGATCCACCTGTCGCGGGCAGACAGTTGTCTCCATTGTTATTGCACTCAGGAATGAGGCGGCAAATATTCCACAGCTTATCAGGATGTTGAAATGCCAGGATTATCCGGGCAACCTGCTGGAAATCCTTTTTGTGGATGATCACTCGACGGATACAACGAAGGAAGCCATTCATTTCTATATGAAGGATGAAACCGGTTATTCAGTCATTCCCAATTCAGGAGTTGGGAAGAAGGATGCCTTGCTGTGTGGATACAAAAGAAGCAGGGGTGATCTTATCATTACCACCGATGCCGATTGCACATTCAGAGAGGAATGGATATCCTCCATCGTTTCTTTCTTTGAAAAGGACAGGCCTGATCTTATCATTGGTCCGGTTATATTGAATGAGGGACAGGGGATCTTTCAGGATCTCCAGGCACTTGAATTTCTGAGTTTAACCGGAACATCGGGGGGATCATCCGGAATTGGCAAACCCGTTCTCTGCAATGGTGCAAACCTGGCTTTCAACAGAAAAACAATCGCTCCGGATTCCGAAACCATGAATCCACGTTTTGCATCGGGGGATGATATATTCTTGCTTCATGGAGTAAAAAAAACGACCGGACTGAAATCCCTGTTTTTAAAATCTCGGGAAGCGGTGGTTACCTCAAAAGGCCAGCCTGATCTGAAATCTTTCTGGAACCAAAGGAAGCGGTGGACATCCAAAAACAGGGGCTATCGTGATTTTGATTCAATCGCCACTGCAATCATCGTCTATTTGATGAATTTGTTATTACTCCTCTCCCTCTTCCTTACTGCTTTCATACCCCAGGGAATCGTTGCTTTTATCGGTCTTTTTACGGTAAAGTCGGCTATAGATCTCCTGTTCATCCATTCTGTTGCCGGTTTTTTTAAGAAGAAACATCTACTGAAATATTTTTTGATTCTCCAGGTGGTTTACTTTTTCTATGTAAGCATCATTCCTGTTGCAGGTACTATTGGGGAGTTTTCCTGGAAAGGCCGCGTGTATAAATAATACGGGATCTTTTTTACGGGACAATCCCAAGTCAAAACGCGCTTTTTCAATTAAATATCTCTCTTCCGAATAAAAATAAAAATGAGGGAGCTGAAAACTGCAATATAGGCCAGAGCCAACAGGATGGTAAGGTAAAACGGCAAAGGATCCGGTGCAATACCGATGGCACTCAGATCAAGGTTGCTATGACCGGAAGCATCCAGCATGGGTTCGTTTGAAGCAATGGTCAGGAACTCGGGTCTTGGAGTAAGATTAGAGATAATTTTTACCGGGAAATAGAGTCTGGCATCCCGGGGGAACATGAGCCGAATGATGGGTTCGATTAAGATAAAATAAAGAAGGTACATGACGATAGACAATGCAGTGTTCCTGAAAAGCACGGCAATCAAAAAACCAATGGTCATGTAACCGATAGCCTGGATAAAATAAACAACCAGCAGGTATGACTTTTCAAAGACCACAGCAACGGAGAGCCCCCTGGTAAAGATCAATCCGAAGATCGTACTGGTCAAAAAGACCAGCAAAACACCATAGAGAGCCACAAGAAGAACAACAAGGCTTTTTCCGATGATCAGATCATTTCGGCTCAAACCGGTGATCACCTGTTGCCTGAACGTTTTATAAGAAAATTCATTTCCGACAAGGAGTATCAGCATGACGGCAAGCAGCAGGTTGAACCAGCTTGCTATCCAGGCAAATGATTCCCAGACATGCGGAAACTGAAACAGGTTTTTCATCGTTAAACCGGGTACCGAGATGTCGATTTGCGAGGAAACAAAGATAACCAAAAGGAAAAGTAAGAAATGGAGGATCAGAATCACCCTGAACGAGGCGTAATTCCATATCTTAATCAGTTCTATTTTAAAAAGTTTCTTCATCTATTGCTCAACAGTTTTAATTGCCACGCACGAAATACTATCGAACCAGTTCAAGGAACTGGGATTCAAGACTCTTTTTCCTCACTTCAAGCCGTGATAGGGTAAACCCGTTTTTAAAAACAAAAGCATTCAGGTCTGCGGGTGTTTTTTCGTCAGCCAGGGTTAAGGTTATTTCCTGCTCATCACATTGGCTTGTTTTTACAAATCCGGCCCTGACCAGTAGCTCATGCAATTCATTCATCCTTTCGGAAGATATAATAATCGTATCATCCTCCACCAACAGTTCATTCACTTTCCCGCTGGCAATCAATTGCCCCCATTTTAAAATCCCAACATGGGAACACACCTTTTCCACCTCATCCAGTATATGGCTGGCAAGGATGATTGTCTTTCCTTTTTCACCTTCCAGTTTTATAATGTTTCTTACTTCGGCTATTCCTTCCGGATCCAGTCCATTTGCCGGTTCATCCAGCACAAGCACTTCAGGATCCCCCAGCAGGACGGATGCCAGAGCAAGCCGCTGTTTCATTCCCAGTGACAGGGTATCAAAACGGGATCCCTTGCGGGATGTCAGACCGGTAATCTCCAGG
>Ga0315547_1000620_pt1 | contig 33647 bp, 28 predicted proteins | sample SalMarSW160240MG_2_FD_202542 | JGI IMG/M metagenome (GOLD analysis project Ga0315547, IMG submission 202542) | Salt marsh sediment microbial communities from the Plum Island Ecosystem LTER, Massachusetts, United States - Salt Marsh Sediment SW1601-240 ...
GTTGGGCGAAAAAACGGTCTCTGCCGCGGGTCCAGGGGCATCACCGGGGAGCTCACACAGCCGAACAAATAGCTCAATGCTGTGTTGACCTCGGCATCGAATCTTTGACTTTATATTCTTACAGCATGGAAAATTGGAGAAGACCTAAAGCCGAAGTCGATGCCCTCATGCACCTTCACGCTCAATACCTTATCGGAATTCGACCTAACCTTATGAAGAACAATGTGAAGCTGGTTCACCTCGGCCGATTAGCCGGCCTGCCGCAGAAGGTTAAACAAGAGCTTCTAAAAACCATGAAGGAAACCTGCAAAAATACCGGCATGGTACTTGGCTTGGCCTTAAATTATGGAGGCAGAACCGAAATCACAGATGCAGCTAAAAAAATTGCACAGGAGTATAAAAAAGGACAACTGCGTCTAAAGGATATTAACGAATTGTGTATAAGCCGGCATCTATACACTGCTGGCCTCGCCGAACCGGATCTATTGATACGAACCGCTAACGAGATGAGGATCAGTAATTTCCTTCTCTGGCAAATTTCATATAGTGAATTCTATGTTACAAAAACACTTTGGCCGGATTTCAAAAAGGCGGATTTGGAAAAAGCAATACTGGCCTATTCAAAACGTGATCGACGCTTTGGGGGATTAATAAAGCACTAAATTCTAAATCCTAAACACTAAACAAATTCAAATGACCAAAATACAAAATTCAAAACAATTTGTTTTGGACATTTAATATTAGAATTTTAGATTTGTTTAGGATTTAGATATTAGAATTTCGGATTTTCCGAACGAATATGCTAAAACATAGATTATTTTATGGCATATTGATGACGCTATCTTTCACCGGCATCGTCGTCCTCGACGACCCCGCCCAGCGCTGGGTAGGGCTTCCAGCAGGAACAATTCTCACTCTTTTAATTGCCATCTTGATAATCTTAGCTCAATTGGAACTGGCAAACCTTGCCTCTGCTAAAAGGCTGAAGATTTTCATCCCTGTTTCAACCATCGCCTCGATCCTATTGACAACAACTTGGTATTGGCCACAATTTATTGAAGTTTCACCCCATACTTATCTGTTCTTTGTGATGGCTTTTACCCTGTCAGGGCTGTTTCTGTATCAATACGCCTTCTATGGCACCACAGATGTATTAGCAAATTGCGGAGTCAATTGTTTTTCTATCATCTATTTGGGACTTCTAAGTGGATTCGTATTGGCAATTCGGATTGATTTCGGCCTCTGGCCTTTTTTGATGTTTATATTTGTTGTAAAGTGTTCTGATATAGGGGCTTATGCGATTGGAACGTTATTTGGAAAGCACAAATTTTCGCCTAAAATCAGCCCTGGCAAAACCTGGGAAGGGATGGCCGGCGCTGCTGCTACTGCGATGTTAGTAGCTTTGGCATTTGCGGCAGGTTTTGATATAATGGTATGGTGGTTGGCGCTTATCTTTGGCCTTTGTTTTGCTTGTATAGCTCAGGCCGGCGATTTGGCCGAATCTATGATAAAGCGGGATGCCGAACACAAAGATTCCGGCAATAAGGTGCCTGGGTTCGGCGGCGTGCTTGATATCGTGGACTCACCTTTGGCGGCGGCACCTTTTGCATATTTGTTTTTCATGCTTTTCACGTAGCGTATAGCATGAGAAAGGAGTTCTTTGGAAGTTACTATACAATTAGATCCTGGCGGCAGGCAGCTTGAGCTGTTCGGCCCCGCTGATAGCCACCTCCGCCTTCTGCGTAAAGTTTTTGGTGTTCAAATCACCGCCCGCCAGTCTAATTTAATAATCAGCGGCGCGGAAAAAAAAGTAAACGAGACCGCCGAAGTTATTGACAAAATGCAAAAGCACCTGGTCAAACACCGCTTGCTCACCGACGCGGATATCAATGCTTTTATACAGACAAAACAATCCCAGCCAAATGCCAAGACAAGCCAGGCCGTTACTGTCTATTCTCATACGAAGGTTATAGAACCTTCTACTGCCGGACAGCTAAAGTACATCGAAATAATGCTGGCCAATGACATTACTTTTTGTACAGGTCCTGCGGGAACGGGTAAAACATACCTGGCGGTCGCAATCAGCGTTTCAATGTTAAAGAAAAAACAAATCAGGCGAATCATACTTGCGCGACCGGCTGTCGAGGCTGGTGAAAAATTAGGCTTTTTGCCGGGCGATATACAAGCAAAGGTTAATCCCTACCTTCGTCCACTTTTTGATGCTCTTGAAGACATGATGGACTTCGCCCAGATGAAAAAGTTCATGGAGCTGGATATTATCGAGATTATACCGCTTGCCTTTATGCGTGGCCGAACGTTAAACGAATCTGTCATCATCTGTGACGAAGCTCAAAACACATCTTCTCTGCAGATGCTAATGGTCTTGACAAGATTAGGCCAAGGCTCCAAAATGATAGTAACAGGCGACATAACACAAATCGACCTGGAAGGTCCCCAAAAAAGCGGAATGGTCGAGGCTATTGAGCTGCTAAGAAGGATTAAAGGGATAGGTGTTGTAGAGCTGACACAAAAAGATATTGTACGGCATCGATTGGTGCAGAATATCGTAAGGGCTTATAAAAAGAAATCAAAAAATAAAATGCGAAAATCAAAATGATCAAAATAAATGAGCTAAAGTTTAGAATGCCTAAAATGACACTTTACGTGTCATCCTGAGGCGAAGCCGAAGGATCTGGCCAACGAAAGAGAGATTCTTCGCTTCGCTCAGAATGACAGCCTTGCTGTCACTTTAGGCACTTTAGCTCATTTTAGGCACTTTTCATTTTATGCGGTTTTTTAAAAAGACAAGTCCACGGCGAAATCGGGTGCGTAAAAGCATTTATGCGGGACGTCCTCTGCAGATAAATCGACTCGCTGATACTGACGTTATCATTTCGCTGCTACTCTGGTTGCTTTTCACCATTATTTGCATTCCCATTTTATCCTTTGATTCAATCCATCATGCTCGTTTTCTCGATGCTGTAATGCTATCTATAATAGTCGTGCTTGTATGTTTGGCAGCGGCTTTCTATATTCACCATTACCAAAAGCGAATAATCAAAAACCACTCAAGGGCTATAGCATTAGTTGGCCTGTTTATCTTCCTGTTAGTTATCACAAAGATAGGCATTTTATCGGCTGAGCACACTGCCTGGGCCACCGGAACTGCCATCACTGCTGCAATCATTTTGGCCATTGCTTACAACCAACGATTTGCCATAGGTATGAGTATATTTTATTGCCTGTTTGCCTGCTTTGCCGTGGGGCCAATGGCAAATACCGCGACTCAAATTAATCCGCCAGTACTGACGGATCAACTGACAAGCTTCAGTCTTTTTTTGACCATGTCCGCTGGTGTTGTTACCTGCTGCTTCTTTCTGCGAGAAATCCGTACCAGAATGAAACTGCTTGAAGTCGGCACATTAGCTGGATTGATGGTTTTCTTAATGTCTTTGGCTTTGGGATATTTGGAACACCCCTTGGCATCTAATAAAATCTTCAGCAACGCGGGCATTCATGCAGGTGTTACCATCGGTGTAAGCGTGCTCATTCAGGGCTTACTGCCTCTTATTGAGAAAGCATTCCACATAGCAACAAGTATGACGCTTTTGGATCACAGCGATGCAAATCAGCCTTTATTGAAAAAGCTTGCCATGGAGGCACCAGGGACCTTCAGCCACAGTCTTTTAATCGGTTCTATCGCTGAGGCTGCTGCTGAGGCAATCGAACGAAACGGGCTCTTATGCAGGGTCGGGGCCTATTATCATGATATCGGAAAAATCAACAAGCCCACTTACTTTATAGAAAATGAGATGGGCCTGACCAGTCGGCATAAGGAGCTCTCACCCGCAATGAGTCAATTGATTATTGTGGGCCACGTCAAAGATGGAATAGAAATGGCCAAGGAATATGGCCTGCCCACCGTGCTTCGGCAATTTATTGATACGCACCACGGAACGACCCTCGTTGAACCCTTTTACAATGAGGCCAAAAAGAAACATGAAGCTGGCTTGCCGCAAAGCGGGCATGCTCCACCTTCAGAAAGTGAGTTCAGGTATACCGGCCCAAAGCCACGAACAAAAGAAGCCGCGATTGTTATGCTGGCTGACACCGTAGAAGGCGCCGTCAGATCTTTACCTGATGTGACACCAACAAAGATAGAGGCGGTAGTGCATAATATGGCCATGAGACGTCTGCAGGACGGCCAGTTCGATGAGTGTGACCTGTCGCTGCGGGAATTAAGCCAGATAGAGGCAAGTATGTCAAAAACTCTCTCTGCGCATTATCATGGCCGAATCGCATATCCCAAAGCTCCGGACGAACCTGAAGACGAACAATCGAAATATAACAGGCAGACAGAAGCGAAAAAAACAATTGACACCGAACCAATTGGCCGACGATGAAAGAACTTAACGCAAGGAATATTCGAAAAACCACGAATCAGGCTCAATTGGTGCGGAGAATCTGTAAAACATGATAACCATTCAGATCGCCAAAAATTTCCATGACATTAAAGTATCTCTGCCCAGAATAAAAAAGCTTATCAGATCAATCTGCAAGCGTTTTAAGCTCTCAAATGCAACGGTCAGTATCGCAATAGTTGACAATGCTCAAATGCGCAAGATTAATTCGCAGTTTCTAAATCGTAAATCTGCCACCGATTGTCTTAGCTTTGATCTATCTGACCCAGCTACGCCGGGGGCAAGCGAGCGGGATTCGCAAGCTGGCAAATCATTTGAGCTGGCCGTCAACGGGGAGTTGGCCCTCAAAGAAGCGGGTTTGCGGGGCCACGATGGCGAAGCTGAATTAGTATTATATATCACACATGGTCTTCTTCACAATCTCGGATTCGATGATGCAACCCAAAACCAGGCCAAAAAGATGCACGATACCGAAGATGAAATTTTGCAACAATTTGGTTATGGTTTGGTGTATAATAAAGGCAAATGAAAGAAGTCAGATGTCAGAAAACAGAAGACAGAAAATTTAACACCTTATGGGTTAATTTCTGACTTCTGACGTCTGTCTTCTGTCCTCTATTTAAAGGGTAATAAGCCGTGAGCTATATAGGCTGGACTGTTTTATTGATTTGCCTTTTCACCGGCGCTACTCTGTTTTTTTCCGTCAATGGTATTGCTTTACGCACATTTTCACACGTTAAGTTACAGCAAGCTCTCTCGTCTCGGCGCAGGCGCGAGCCGGAGCGGGGCAAGATATTAGACCTCACCGATAGAGTCATAGAAAACACCGAGAAGCTCATTCTGACCTGTTCGTTATATCGCCTTTTCTTTAATATGTGTATATTGCTGCTGCTGGTAGCTGCTTTAGCGAAGCTGCGTCCAGCCAAGCCGACAATTAGTGACTTTGCTCTTGCATTTATAATCGCCATGGCATTATTCTCGGTATTCAGCCTTGCCATACCTCATGCCTGGGCGAAATACGCAGGCGAAAAAATCCTGGCTCGAACATACAGATTGCTAATGCTTTTTTCAATAATAGTTTCACCCATTCTCTACGTCTTTCGATTATACGATGGCCTGATTAGACGCCTGGCCGGGGTCGCTCAAATATCACCTGAAGAACGGCAGGAAGAAAAACAGGAGGAATTTCTGACCGGCCTTGAGCGACGCAGAACCGAGGGTGTGCTCGACAGAGAAGAACAAAAAATGATCGAGCATGTACTGGAGTTAAGTGAAACAACCGCCGGCGAAATTATGACTCCGCGGACAGACATAGTAGCTGTTGAAGTCAAATCCGATTTGATAACGATTCTGGAAACTATAAAAAGCGCCGGTCATACACGCGTTCCTGTTTTTGAGGATAATATCGACAATATAGTCGGCCTTATCTATGCCAAGGACCTCCTGGCAGAGATCGGTAAAAACCCGGCGAACTTTAAAATACGTGATAAAATGAGAGAGTCATATTTCGTTCCTGAAACAAAACTTCTGCGGGTTCTGCTGCACGAGTTTCAAAATAAAAAACAGCACATAGCTATAGTGCTCGATGAGTACGGCGGAACAGCCGGCATCATTACCTTGGAGGATATCCTTGAAGAGCTTGTCGGTGAAATAACTGATGAATATGAAAAAACTCCGCCGATACCCATAAAAAAAATCGACCAGAACACCATTGATGTGGATGCACGGACATACATCGATGACCTCAACGACCAGCTCGAGCTAAATCTCCCAGAAGATGAAGACTATGATACTATAGGTGGTTTTGTCTGTTCGCGTCTGGGTTATATCCCCAAAGCTGGAGAAAGCTTCGATTACGAGAACCTGAAATTTAGCATCACTTCAGCCGAACCTCGCAGAATCAAACATATCAGAATCCAAAAAACAACCGAAGTAAATTAGAATTAATCTGATTATTTGAATCCATGTTAAGTAAAGACACAGGTGTTTGCATACGAACGGTAGATTATTCCGAAACGTCCCAGATAGTAACGTTTTTCACCAAATCAACCGGCAAAATCGGCGCCATCGCCAAAGGCTCGAAACGGCCCAGATCGGCGTTTGATGGGCCTATAGAAATGTTTTCATACGGTGAGATTGTTTTTTCTGATCCAACAAAAGAGAAACTTGTGACCCTGACAGAATTCCAGCAGCATGGCTTTACCGGTCTGACAAACAATCTTTTTGCCTTCAACTGTTGTCTTTTCGCTGCCGAGCTGCTGAACAAGTTGACAGATGACTACGACCCACATCCGGAGCTTTTCGAGGGTTTCTTACACTTTTTGCAGGATGTTAACGAGCATCAAAGATCGAGCATCGAGCATCGACACATATTGTCATTACTTATACTGTTTCAATTAACTCTGCTCAGTGAAATCGGCCTGATGCCGGTACTAAATGCTTGCGCTAACTGCAAAATAAAATACGAAATACAAATAACGAGCGATGAGCGACGAGCAACGAGCAACGAAGTTTATTTCAGCAGTTCTGCCAACGGCATGATTTGCAAAGATTGTGAATCAAATTTTTCTGACAAGATTAAACTGAGCCCCTCAGGGGCGTCTTGTTTAATTAACCTGAAACAGGTCGCCCAGACATCGGAAAGAACACTCAAGGAAATTGAGAAGATTCTGATCAGCCACTTCACGGAATTGCTCGGCCATCGGCCAAAAATGGCAAAGCACATCCTGAAAAGCTCAGATAAACGTCCAAAATGAATCCTTCGACAAGGCTCAGAGCCTGCCCTGAGCTTGTCGAAGGGACGACAGGTTTGGGGGCAGCGAAACCGTTGAACGGAATACGGTTGCGGTTGCGTGACTCGTATCGGTTGCGTTAAGCGTAAAGACGTAACCGAAGGACGATAGACGAAACGAGCAGCGCAACCGTTAAACGAAGCGCGTTTGCGGACCGCGCTCGAGACAGGTTTGATTACCAACCTCCGGGCGAAAATTGGTCGCTGACAGGTTCTTTCCACCAAGCAGGATTTCGATAATATTCTTTAAGCATCATTGCAGCGACGACGCCATCGCCGACGGCTGTTGCTAATTGCATGGCTGCCCCTGCTCTGCAGTCACCAGCAACGAAGACACCCGGCACGCTTGTCCGAAGATACGCGCAATCGCATTTGATAAATCCTCTGTCGGTCAGCTCCGCAAAACCTTTCAAAAAGTCTGTATTCGGCACCATGCCGATAAATATAAACACACCATCACAAAGATAATCTTCTTCTTTGTTGGTTTTGACGTTTTTTAATTTGACTGACTGAACCCTGTCTTTACCCTGTATTGCGGTTGCAACAGTGTCATATTTAATAATCAGATTTGAATTCGGCTCGTTGGCTTTTGCCAGAAGCTCTTCGATCAGGACCTTGGAAGCTCTGAACTCATCTCTGCGGTGTACCATGGTGACCTTATCGGCGTATTTTGCTATGTGTAGCGTTTCTTCGACAGCAGTGTTTCCGCCGCCGATGGAGACGACGTGCTTACCTTTAAAGAACGGCGCATCGCAGGTTCCGCAATAACTGACGCCTGCACCGGCATTACGAAATTCTTCCTCGCCTGGCACGCCGAGTTTGCGGTAACTGCTGCCCGGAGCAAGGATTACCACTTTGGCCGTGTATTTATCCTGGTCGAAGTAGACAGCAATATTGCCGTCTTTTAGCTTCTGAAGTTTGGTAACTTCAGAACCGTTCTTTATCTCTGCACCGAAATTTGTAACCTGTTTTTGCATCTGCTCGACGAGGCCTGGGCCGTCGATTCGATCGATGCCGGGATAGTTTTCTATTCTATTAGTGGTGTTGATTTGTCCGCCGGGCATAAGTTTTTCAAGCATTAAGGTTTTTAATCTATCACGTGAGGTATAAAGAGCCGCCGCGAGGCCTGCCGGGCCGGCTCCAACGATAATAACATCATATACAATATCGCTCATCCCGAACTGGGCTCCTTTTTTATACTAAATGTGGCTCAATTTTCTTTTTAAGGTCGGACTCATAATTCGGTGTAAACCCGACAATTTGGCCTACTATCCGGCCATCTTTGAAAATATTCAATGTTGGTATACTCATAATGCTGTGTTTGATAGCTGTCTGGCGTGCCTGGTCAACGTCCAGCTTGCATACCTTTAATCTTCCTTTATACTGCTCAGCTATTTTTTCCAATACCGGGGCAGCCATTATGCAGGGTCCACACCAGGGCGCCCAGAAGTCTACTAATACCGGCACCTGCGATTTGAGAACCTCGTCTTCAAATGTGTCATCTTTGATGTCGATTGTCATATTTGCTTCCATGCCTGTTCTCCTTCTTGTAAAGAAACGTCAAAATGCTGGATTCAAAGCCAGATACTAAAACGCAAAATAGTTTGTGTCAACGATGTTTGTTTAAACCCGTGGTAATACCACAAGTTTAATATTTTAGCCCCCAGTTTCACTGGGGGTTTCTTCCTGGATTTGATCCAGTTGCATGCCGAAGCGGTCGAGCTTTTTTTGGCCCTCATCGTACTGACTGTATGCGTTACGCAGGTGTTTACCGAGAACTTCCCAGTTGCCCCCGAAGTCAGCAAACGAGGCGTTCAGCCTCTTCAAGTTCTGGCGGATTTCCGCAGCCTGTTTTTCAATCTGCAGGCCGTGCAGGCCCATCGCCACCGTCATCAGATACGCGTATAAAAGATTCGGCGAGACCGGTATCACCCTTTTATCAAGCGCATATTGCACAACGTCCTGCGTATCGTCTGCGCATTTGACAATCGTTTCGTAATAGATATTCTCTGCTGGTATATAACAAAGAGCAAAATCCACTGTACCCTCTGCTGGCCTGATGTAGTCGGAGGCAATCTTGTCGATGTGATTAGTTACATCTTTGAGGAACTGCTTGCGAAGCTTTAACTTCTCGTTGTCGGCCTCGGCCTTTACGAGCCGCTCAAAGCTCGGCAGTGGGAACTTTGCATCGACAGGCACCGAGAAATCGGGCATCTGAATCAGCGCATCGACTATTTTGCCGTCCTTAAAAGCATATTGCAGCTTGTAGCTGTCTTTCGGCAGAATCTGAGCAAGCAGGTTCTCCAGCGACCATTCACCCATCTGGCCTCGCAGTTTCGGAGAGCTTAGAATATCCTGCAAACGTCTGACATCGGTTCCGAGCTGGAGCATTTGCTTGTTAGTACCCTGCAATTCGCCTATCTGGGTATTCAACTGTGTGAGCACCTGCTGGCTTGCCTGTATATTTTTGATGGTAGTGGCTTGCCCATCCTGTAACGATTTGTTAAGCTCGGCGCGTATACCGTCCTGAGCTGCTTTGAGCGCTTCGAGCTGCTGACCAAGCATGCTCATACCGGTTGCCTGGCCGGCAATTTCTTTTCTGCCGGCAAAGCTGGATGTAATGAGCCAAACCAAAAGGCCCAGGACAAATACAATTAAAATTATAACGATAGTAATCAGGACTGGTTCCATATTGAGTATCCTTAAAAATCGCCTTGATTATATCTTTTGATGAACCACATGTAAACCTGTCCTCCGTAAGGAGTCCTTAGGACTGAGCAAGGTCGAAGGGTGCGTGCCAGGATTGTTGGTAAAATCTACAGAGAGAAAACCTGACAAGTGGGGGTCATTTCGACCGTAGGCCCACCATGAGTGGGCCGAAGTGGAGAAATCTGCTTTGAAGGCAGACCTCTCCACTCGGCCATACGGCCTCGGTCGAGGTGACAAAAGGCGACCAACCATTATCCCTTGAGATAATATGTAATACAATGGCGTCCACCTCACCTACAAACTTGACGTGCACCCAAGGTCGAAGGAACGCGGGACTAAATATTTTGTATTTTATTTAGGGTGGTAGCGACTGTCTTGAGCGTAGTCGAAAGAGCCGAACCATGACCAGGTCTCCTTGTCAATTCTGTATTTCCTGAAACTTTTTTTGCCATCCATTGCTATTGCCAAAACAAAAAATAGAGTAGTTCAAGCATCATTGCTTGAGTACGCCGGAGGCCTGCCTGCCCAGAGTATCATAAGAAGGAGAATGTATTTCCGAAGGATGGCACGGCGGGCAGGCGTATAAAATTGTATTTTCACAAACTGGAAGCCTGCCCGCCGTAGTGGTAGCACGTAGGCGGACTTGTGCTACGTTGAGAATCGAGCATCCCTTCGACGGTTCGACCGCGCTCACCGCAGGCTAGCGTTCCCTCCTTCGCAGAAGCTTCGGCGGGCAAGCAGGGCAGGCGAGAAAAGATTTTGCTTGTTTTTTTGCCGTTTTTGGGTATAATATGGCCTCGTAATGGGCTTGGCCATGCCTAACAGTACGCGTATCGCGTATTGAGTATATATTATAGCATATCATAGTTAGCAGATAGCATGTCGCAGTTAGCGGATATCAAAGTTCACCCCATGAGATGGCGGCTACGCCTATCTCACGGGGTAAATCAGGGGAAAAATCGACAATAATTATGACTATTTTTTTGCGAAACAAAGCCAATTTTCGAAAAAGTCAAATGGATGTAAGCTTAATTATAACAAGGGATTATGAGAAAAATATTGCACCGGACATTTAGTGAAAACAAAGCCAAACAAACCCAATTTTTGGATGACAGACGACAGCAATGGAAAAAATAAAAGCAGTCATATTCGATTGGGGCGGAGTGCTGATAGACGACCCAAGGCCGGCTCTGATGCGGTTCTGCGCTGAGGCTTTCGCTGTGCCGGTTGATGTCTATACCCAAACTCACGATAAGTTTCTGGAAGATTTCCAGAAAGGACTAATAGAAGAACAGATTTTCTGGGAGAGGGTCTGCAAAGAGCTTAAAAGGCCGAAACCGGAACGGAACTCTCTCTGGGGTGACGCTTTTCGAGCAGCCTATTCGCAGCGGGCAGAGGTTTTTTCTTTTGCCTCAGGATTGCACAAAAAAGGTTACAAGACTGCGCTTCTATCTAATACCGAAGTCCCGGCTATGCAGATGATTCAGCAGTTGAACTACGATATGTTCGATGAGCTGATTTTTTCCTGTGCCGAAGGCTCGGCTAAGCCGGAGAAAAAAATCTATGATATCGTCGTCGGAAAACTTAATTTGCAGCCTGAACAGGCCGTCCTCATAGATGATAAAGCTGAATTTATTAATGGTGCAAGGCAGGCAAGTTTGAAAGGAATTGTTTTCAAAAATCTAAATCAGGTCAAAAAAGAATTAGAAAAATTTTTAGCCCCCGGTTTCACCGGGGGTTCTGTTCGGTGATTAATGAATCTATCGAAAGCATTACAAAATAAGCACATTATTTTGCTTGATGGTGCGATAGGTACGGAATTGGACAAACGCGGCCTGATGGGCCGGGCAGGCAATAATCTTGATGCTCCGGAGGTTGTGCTACAGATCCAGCAAGAATATGCCCGATGTGGTTGCGATGCTCTAACGACAAACACACTGACGATGAACCGCATCTACATTGAGACACACAACGTCGGCGTATCCGTGCGGGATGTAAATAAAGCTGGAGTTGAGATAGCAAGACAGGCAGCAGGCGATAAACAATATGTGCTTGGCGATATAAGCTCAACCGGTCAGATGCTTGAGCCGTATGGCACCTATAAAGAGCAGCAATTCTATAATGCGTATAAAGAGCAGGCTGAAATCCTGGCTGAAGCAGGCGTTGACGGATTTATCATCGAGACGATGTTTGACCTTCGCGAGGCACTATGCGCCCTTAAAGCGTGCAAGGATAACTTCTCGCTGCCTGTCATTGTATCGATAGCTTTTGCAACGGAGACTAAAGGGGCAAGAACAATAATGGGCAACACCGCAGGCCAGTGCGCTAAACAGCTCACAGATGCGGGTGCAGACGTTATCGGTGCTAATTGCGGTGATCTTGACCCAACTCAAATGGCTGTCGTTACGTCTTTGCTCAAAAAGGAAGCAAATGTGCCTATTATAGCGCAGCCCAACGCTGGCAGACCGAAGCTGGTTGAAGATAAAACAGTATTTGATATGGAGCCGGAGTCTTTTGCTGTAGGGATAAATAAATGCTTGCAGGCAGGCGCACAAATTGTCGGCGGTTGCTGTGGAACAACACCGGCGCACATCCGCGCAGTCGCCAGCTTGTTGAATAGAAAGAAACAATGACAAATTACCATTTAGTAATACTGAAAAAGCCGTATTTAGATGCCATCCTGGATGGCCAAAAGCAAATTGAATCGCGTTTTACCAAAACCAGACGCGAACCTTTTGGACGAATATTCTCCGGCGATAAACTGCTTCTAAAAATAAGCTCCGGGCCTGTATGTGCGATAGCTACCGTAGCAGCGGTTAAATCCTTTGAAAATCTAACACCTGAGAAAATTGAACAAATTAAAGAGGAATTTAACCACCGTATTAAAGGTACCGATCAAATTTGGCAAAGCAGGTATGATTGCAGATTTGGCCTTTTGATCTGGCTGACAGACGTAGAGCCGATCAAGCCTGTGCGAATCCACAAAAAAGACTGGCGAGCGTGGGTGATTCTAACGGATAAAGAGAACTTTGGGCTGCTCAGACCCGGCTTTGTCAAAAAAATAACCCCCAGTTTTACTGAGGGTTAAATAATATTCAAAGTGTTTAGGTTTTCAATGCCAATCGCCGGGGTAATAGACAGATGTCGGCTTAATTCTAAACTTCCTGCACAGCCCATCTACAAGTGATTCTATCCTTTTAATCTGGCAGTCTGTTGGGCCGACTCGCTGCGGTGGGTCGGCGATGGCACAGATACGGATTGTCTGGCTGCTGCCGTACCATGTTCTTCCCGGCTCGATCGACCATTGTCTCTGCCATTTTTCGGTGGGCTGTATTTGACCATCGCTGCCGCCGAGACCGTTACAAATTATAAAATGACAATTAAGATCTTCCGGACTTGCCAGGCCGCTCATCGAGGTTAACTGCCCGATATTGCCTGCTTTTGTGCCGCTATAGTAAATCTCAATCCGGCTCCAACGGTCGGGAGATTGACAGGCTTTTGAGGAAATAGCTGCTTCTATCGGGTCGAGACGATAATAGCTCCAAAGACAAAACGGCCCCTCAGCAGGTGGATTATTGCCAAGAGTGATTAAAACCATTGCACCTGTCGTCATTGACATCAATAATGCCGCTAAAACTTTCAACACCCTTGTCTGCCCTGACATAACCGCGTTCATAAAAGCTCTTATCCTACAAGCAATCCGGGGAATAACGTTATAAGTGATTATCCAAAAAGTTAACGAAAATTACCGATTTTCGATTGCCAAATTACGATTGAAAATCGCAAATCGAAAATTGGAAATCTAATTCTTTGTATTACTTATACATCGGCAGCTATTCGCAAAACGCTCCAAATTATTTTTCAAAAAATTGTTGTTTTCTGTCCTTCAGCGCCGCAAGTCGCGTAGCCTGCTGTCTGACCACCGATTTTGCCGGTATATCTTTTTGAATTTAAATATCTTGATTTATGGGACTACAATAGGTACATTTGCACTGCCGGTTTGGAGATCTAATTAAAATGGAAGAGTTTATAATCGAAGGTATCATGGGATTGTGAAACTGAGGTAAAAAAGAAAATGGCAACACAATATCGTTCACTATCTCAAGAGGAAATTTCAAGTCTAACCAATCAAGGCTGTAGTTGCAGCGACTGGTCAAAGCTACAGGTTGCTGAAGGCTTCGACGCAGGCAGAGTACGAGCGACTCACTTCTGTGGCGATGTAAAATTAGGCGTATTCGATAAGGATGTATCTTTCTTCGGCGGCGTTACAAAGCCGACCGGAATCAGCAACGCTACTATATGCAACTGCACTATCGGCAATAACGTTTACATTAGTCAGATAAGAAATTACATAGCCAACTATATTATCGAAGATGACGTGGTGATAGACAACATCGACCTGCTCGCAACCGAAGGTGAAAGTTCTTTTGGAAATGGGAAGGAGGTGGCTGTCGTTAACGAAGCCGGCGGCAGAGAGATACCGATCTATGACAACCTGTCGGCTCATACTGCCTATGTAATAGCATTTTATCGTCATCGGCCAATAGTAATCGAAAAACTTCGGAAGATGATAGCCAGCTACGCTGCTTCCGTCACCTCATCTATAGGTCTTGTGGCGGCAGGGGCAAGAATCGTCAACTGCCGAATTATTAAAAATGTCAAAATAGGACCAGCAAGTGTAATCGAGGGAGTTAACAGATTAGAAAACGGCTCGATCAATAGTTGTCCCCAAGACCCTATTTACATTGGGTCGGGTGTCTTTGCGGAAAACTTTATCGTCTGCAGCGGCTCGAAGATTTCAGACGGCACCATAATAGCCGAGTGTTTCGTAGGCCAGGGTACCGTTTTATCCAAGCAGTATTCGGCGGAGAGCTCTGTCTTTTTCGCCAACTGCGGCGGCTTCCACGGTGAGGCCTGTGCAATATTTGCCGGCCCCTACACCGTGACACATCACAAATCAACACTGCTTATTGCAGGGCTTTTCTCGTTTCTGAATGCTGGCAGTGGAACCAACCAAAGTAACCACATGTACAAATTAGGTCCAGTCCATCAAGGCGTAGTAGAACGCGGCTCAAAAACCGCCAGCGATTCATATATGCTCTGGCCCGCAAAGGTCGGTGCATTTACTGTTGTGATGGGTAGACACTACAGGAATTCAGACACCTCAGATTTGCCTTTTTCATACCTGGTTGAGCATGAAGACGAAAGTCATCTCGCGCCAGGCGTGAATCTGCGTAGTTTAGGTACCGTACGAGACGCCCGGAAATGGCCAAAACGCGACAGAAGAAAAAACCCCAAAAAGCTCGACCTTATCAACTTCAAACTGCTAAGTCCATATACAATTCAGAAGATGATCAACGGTCGTGACCTGCTCTGCAAGCTAAAATCGACGTCCGGTGAAACATCCGACTACTTTACATACCACAGTGTCAAAATTAAGAATACATCGTTAGATCGAGGCATCAAATTATACCAGATTGGCATCGATAAATTCTTAGGTAATTGTTTACTCAAGCATTTGGAGGATAAGCAGTTTAAAAATGCTGGCCAGCTTAGAGCAGCGATGCAGCCGAAGACCAATGTGGGCCCCGGTAAATGGGTGGATTTAGCTGGTCTGTTGGCCCCGGAAGCAGCCGTGCAAGAAATACTTTCTGATATAGAAAACGACACTATCGGCACCCTGGAACAGGTAGATGAAAGATTTCGGTTGATATATGAAAATTATCCGCAGTACGAGTGGGCCTGGGCTGTAGATGTTCTGCAGAAAAATCTTGCTAAAACAATAGATGAAATAACACCTGATGACATTATTGCCCTAACGAAGAAATGGAAGGATGCCGTGTTGGAACTTGATCACCTGCTTTACGCCGATGCCAGAAAAGAATTTGCCGCTACTGCACAAATTGGCTTCGGCATAGATGGCGATGAACAGATAAAACATTCAGACTTCGCAGGGGTTAGGGGGACATTCGAAGAGGTTAGTTTTGTTTCCGAAATCAAAAAACACATGGCCGCTAAAACAGAGCTTGGCAATGAACTTATCAGCCGGATGGAAAATTTGCTTTAAGGCAAACATTTAATCAAGGAGTATTTTAAATGAGAGTAATAATGCAACCCAATTACGAGGCAGTATCAAAATGGGCTGCCAACTACGTAGCTAAAAAAATAAATGATTTTGGCCTCAATGAATCAAAACCTTTTGTATTAGGGCTTCCAACAGGCTCTTCGCCGCTGGGAATGTACAGAGAACTGATAAATCTCAACAAAGCAGGCAAGGTTACGTTTGAAAATGTTGTCACCTTTAATATGGATGAGTACGTAAACATCCCTGAAGACCATCCCGAAAGCTACTATTCGTTCATGTGGAACAACTTCTTCAACCATATAGATATCCCGAAAGGCAATGTCAATCTTCTCAACGGAAACGCTTCGGACCTCAATGCTGAATGCGCCGCATACGAGGAAAAGATGAAAAATGTGGGTGGTGTTACACTTTTCGTCGGAGGAATAGGGCCGGACGGCCATATTGCATTTAATGAGCCGGGCTCTTCGCTATCGTCAAGAACCCGTATTAAGACCCTCACATACGACACCATCGTAGCCAATTCGCGATTCTTCGGCGGTGACGTCAACAAGGTTCCCAAGATAGCTCTGACGGTAGGCGTGGGCACCGTTATGGACGCCAAGGAAGTGCTGATTATTGTCAACGGCCATAATAAAGCACGTGCCCTGCGACATGCTATCGAAGGCAGTGTCAATCATTTGTGGACAATCAGCGCCCTGCAAATGCACCCCAAAGGCATTATTGTATGTGATGAACAAGCCACAGTGGAGCTAAGGTATGGCACTGTAAAATACTTCAAAGATATAGAATCAGCCAATCTTGATCCGCAAACGCTTCTGAAATAACAGGACTTCCAATCCCCGCAGCTTTCTGCGAAAACAGAAGCGAAGGGATTTCTCACTGGTTCTGTTCCGGGCGGATGGGATAAACAATTTGGGCCTTATCTTTGAGCGATTCTATATACTCTGTAATAATCTCAGACCGCCTCTTTTGTGTAATCTTGGCTATTATATGGTCTTTGGCCTGCTCGAACGGAACCACGCCGGCCTCTTTGCGGTCGGTAACCTTTATTATGTGATAGCCGAATATGGTTTCCACAACATCACTTATTTGTCCGGGCTGCAGTACAAAGGCAACCTTTTCGAAAGGCGCCACCATTTTACCCCGTGGGAAGAAATCCAAGTCGCCGCCCTTTGCCGCAGAGGAACAGGCTGAATTGGCTTTGGCCAGCTCGGCAAAATCGGCTCCCTCTCTGATTTGTTTAAGCAGGCTCTCAGCCTTTGCTTTCGCTATGGCTTTGGCTTCGTTCGGATCGGTGCCGAGCTGGGAGGCATCAGGTGTTATAAGAATATGGCTCGCTCTAACTTGTTCAGGAGTTTCAAACTCCCTCTTATAGTCGGAATAATACTGTTTGATTTCGTCTTCGGTGACATCCAATTTACCGGCCAACTGCGGCTCTAAAAGTTTCAGATAGAGCATTTGCTTACGAAAATCGTTTTTGAACGCGTCAAAACTTTGGCCGTGTTCTTCTAATTTTTTTTGGTACTCCTCCAGTGAGAGTGGAGGCTGCTGCGCAGCGGCTATTTCGGTGATTCGACGCATGAGTTCATCTTCGGTAACTACTATTTTGTCTTCTTTTACTTTCTCGTCCAGCAGGTACCCACTAATAAGCTTTTCCAAAACCAATTGTCTGACCTGTTTTTCATACTGCTCAATAAATTCGGCAGGCAGTTTTGCAGCTTTAGCCGTTACCCTCTCAAGCTCCGGCTTAACTAGCGCTTCCAGGTCGCTATCGGTGATATTGAAGCCGTTAACGGTAACAACAACATCATTGGGAGTCCGGTCATCGGCCTTTGGAGTCTTTTTCGAGCAACAACTTAGACCGAAAACTGTCAAAAAGAGCAAAATATAAAGAATGAGACATAAAAAGCTTGTTCTTTTGCTTTTACCACATTTGTTTTTGAGCCGACGCGGATAGCTTATCATAAATTTACCCTTTTACTGGTTCACCCCGTTAGAGAAAGCCACCGATTTTAATCGGTGGTCATTACCAGTTGAAGGCCGTTAGAGAATTTCGTTCTCTAACGGGGTTCACTTTATTAAAAACCTTTACTTGTCAGTTAATAATCATTATCTCGGCAAAAAACAGCTGTGTCAAAAGTAATTTAGCCGAAAAGTTGTTGAGGTATCAGGACAAGGCTTTGACGCCGCTGCCATATCGGCGTATAATTCCGGCTAAGAAGGTAAAGCATGAAACACAGCAGAATCAGCAGGGTAATACAGATTTTGACAACTCTACAGGCAGGCAAGAGCTACGCTGTCAGTGATTTATCGGAGATGTTCGGAACGAGCCGACGGACAATTTTTCGTGACCTGAAAGAGCTGCAGACTATAGGTGTGCCCTACCACTACGAGGTCAAGACCGGCGGTTATATCATAGAGCCTGAATTCTTTCTGCCGCCCATAGACTTGAACCTGCAGGAGGCTCTGAGTCTGCTCCTGCTGGTCTACAAGGCAGGCAGTCAGATACAGTTGCCGTTTAAAAAATCGGCGCTTCTGGCCGCTTTGAAAATGGAGAACAATTTGCCTGTCAAAATCAGACAATATTGCAGCTCAGTTCTGCAACATATCTCCGCAAAACTTGACGCCCAGGCACCAATCCGCCTGGAAGGAGGACTCGATAGAACCTTCGCAAAATTGGAAAAAGCTATAGTTAATAAACGAAAGGTGAACATACAGTACCACTCGTTGTTTGAGGGCGAGATTATCAATGTGGAGCTGTGTCCTTACCATATGCTCTACAATCAACGAGCCTGGTATTTGCTGGGCTATTCCAGCCTGCACAAAAGTGTCCGCACTTTTAAGCTTAATCGTATCAAAGAGCTTGAAGTTACAGATCAGTGCTTTGTGGGTGGTGAAAAGTTCGATTTGGTGGATTATCTCGGCAGAGCCTGGTCGATGATACCTGAAGGCAGGCTTTATAACATCAAGCTGCGATTCCTGCCTAAAGTAGCTGATAACATCACGGAGGTACAATGGCACAGCACACAAAAGGTCATGCGAAACAGTGACGGCTCAGCCATTGTGGAGTTTCGTGTTGACGGCCTGGGTGAGATAAGCTGGTGGATACTCGGTTACGGTGACCAGGTACAGGTGCTTGCACCAAGAGCCCTGCGGCAAAGGATCCTCGAAGCAGCCAGAAATATAATTAAACTCAATGAAAAAACATAAATACCACACTTCACTTTGATATTACTTGCCTTTGATTTTCTTGCAATTACCTTATTTTTGCTGTAAAGTATTGCGAAATATGACGAAATAAAAATATTGCCAACGTAGCTCAACGGTAGAGCTCTGGTTTTGTAAACCAGAGGTTGTCGGTTCGAATCCGACCGTTGGCTCTTATTCAGGTAAAGTTGGTGCTCAACAAACCTCGTCTTTACCGACTTTCACAAATTTTGGCCGCCCAGTCAATGGCAGATGGATTTTGTCCATCAGGAAATACTGGTGGTGTCAGTATTCCTTTTTCATCTGTTTTAATGGCAATACTTTCTTTCCATTGGCCATTTCTGGGATTAAACCATTGGAAACGATATGATGTATTAGGTCTAAACCCGCTTAATTTGGGCAATACCGCCTTATTCTCAAAGTAAAGTAAAGCAAGGTCTTTTCCCGCGGTACTCATCATAAATGACCAGCCATCCAAACCTCTTTCAGGGCTGTTTGGAGCTTTTCGTGGGTGTATATTTTGCGAGTTGAGCTGTAATTGTTGGTACTTATTACCTTCGGATAACATAAATGCCTTGAGATGTTGCATATAAAGGCCCGATTCGAACTTTAACGCATCCCAGAAATGGGGTCGAGCGCATGCAGGTTCTCCGGTTGAGGTAATATCATAGGCGCTTGTGCCATGCACATGTCCCGACAGTCCCCCTGAAAGAACGGAGCCATACATCTGTGCGCGTGAGAAATAGTTATCGCGCGGCGAATCTGCCGGCGGGCGTTCACCATTCGGCATATTTATTTCATGGTTCCAGCCTGTATAATACGGCTCAAAATTTATGGCAGGATATGGAGGATCAAGGTTAAAGAGAGTTTCGATCGCCTTGTAAACACCGTGGTCGCGAGGCTTGTTGCCTACACTGTGCATGGTTAGCCAGGGACAATCCTGATCGTGGCCGAACTGTGTATAAGTGGAATCATTGATTAGTGTCGTGTGGGGTTGTCCAAACGGCAATGGGCCATATTTTTTTAAATGATACGTCAGGGCTTCGTTGAATTCATCGGCGGTCAGGCTGTATTCTTTTGGAATCCAATCAAGATGAATCCCGCTGAAGATTATATTATACGCACCGTATCTTGAAATCAGGTATTGAACATATCGTGAGTATGATTCATTAAAGTTAAAATAAGCCTTCCACGCGGGGCAGTTGTCCCTCCTTACAGTCTCCAATAAAGGGACAAAACCCTGCTCGGACAAATACTGCATTTTCTTGTCTAAGCTTTGAAAATACTCAGGGATGATATGGTCAAAATCAGCTACGCCTTCATGCTCATCTGACATCTTAAAAGGCCTGTTGCCATATTCATCACGCATATTTTTTGCCGTCATTTTGCCATCTTCAACCAGATAGTCGAATTTTTCCCATGCGTTTCTCAGATATATACCACTGGAATCTGCATAAGTACTGGCGTGGCAATCTGACTCCCAGTTTGGAAAACAGGCAATCATGCTGACGGAATTGTAGCCTTGCCCCTTCCGATAGGCCACGGCATCTTCGAACCCAATGCCCGGACCGGGCACATAATTCTTCGCTGAAGCGACGCCCCTAAAAGGCAGCCGCCACGTGGCCCCTGCAAGCCAAGTGTCACCGACCATAAAGAACGCCGTGCCATCAGCGTATTGTAAGGCATGTCCGTTAGCCGATGGACGAACGAAACCGCGACGGTTGGGATTGTGTAACTTTTCCTCTTCCGTCCAATCAACCGCATTAAATTCACCTGTTTGGTTGTTAAGGCCTTTATCATCAGGCTGGTTTGAACCGCTGGTCCATTGCCATTGGCCTGGTTCCGTTGCCACAATACGTACAATAAAAGTATTGCCGCCTTCCCAGAAACCATAAATTCGTTTTGAGAAATTGGCGCCTTTTAGCTCTATCCAACATGTCACATCTGTATAACAGTTTTCATAGTCCTTTTCTGCTTGCAGCGTGACTTCCTTCATTTGCCATACGTGAATATCTGAAGGAGTATCAGCGTTCAGTGCATTAAGGGGGACGCTTACAATAAGCACCAAATAGATACAAAAGGATAACAGCTTTTGATGTTTAGGATTCATAATAGGAAAATTGGTTTTCATCGGTGGGAGGGATTATAGCATAATAGGGTGCATACTTCAATGATTCAAGAGAAATCAGGATTGAAAACATCAGCCCTTGAACAGGCCCGTCAGCAGTGGAAATCTTGAAACCAGGTGGCCCCGGTAAAACCAATCTGTAGTCATATCAGCGGAACCCCGGGCAGGTATAAGTAACTTTGAATACTTAGGATTCACAGGTGGTTTGGCGATTACTAAATCCAAAGGTACGGTAGAATTTTCATTTACTACAGCCAGTTTGACATTGTCTTCGTGGATATTGGTCCAGCCATGCGCACAGGGACTAAAATCGGTTGTGGCGACATACAGTTTTTCACCCCGCTCCAGCATAACCGGCACCAAACCATCGAATTCGTCTCTTATGGCTTCAGGGATAGTAAATTCAGCGGCGTGATTTTGGCCCCGTGCTCTGGCAGCTTTGAGGTATCTGCGGGACTTGTTGACTGGATGCTCGAAAGCTTTGGCGTCAATAAAAGTGCACAGCTTGCTCTTCGATGAATTTGTCAGCATAGTAAAATCTTCGAACTTGGCTGGAATCATGTCTATGTATCCCCTCTCAGCCCAAAGGCTTTCAAAGCCGCGAGAAGGGTCCTGAATCATTACGTAAGTCCAGTTTCTGTCCCATGTTTCATTGGGAGGTTCAAATCCTGCAAGTATCTTCTGGGCGTCGGTTGTGCCAGCTGGTACATTCTTACCACCCGAGTAAACCTGTGGGTCAAAGACAAAAACATTATTGTGGCCATGCCGGGGCAGCAGCGGTGTTACCAGGGCTTTATTGCAGACGGCATCGTTGATGCCTGCGTAAATTGACAGTACTGTTTCCGGTACCAAAGGAATCAGATGAGCTAACTCAAGACAGTTTATACCTTCTACTGATGCCAGGTACGAGGGAAACTCTTTTATCAGGTTATGTGCTTCGATGAGGAAATCCATGTATTGTTGCTCGCTCATGGTAGAGCCATTGGGAATATGCAAATCTTTTTCGACTGTCATAATAAGCCTCTTAAAATAGAAAGCCGCTCGTACAGATGTTAGCTCTTTATTGGTGATGATACAAATAATTCTTCAGCCACAATTGTCGTTGGGGCAAACTGTCGGTTCAAATCCGACCGTTGGCTTTAAAAATCAAAAATTTACATTTGTCATCTCAATCGTCCTATTGAAGCAGTTAATCTTTTTATTTATCTTATTCTAATCCTGAATCATCATAACCTGTGGGATTGCGCGGGAAAACTTTGTAACGGGTAAAAATGAGATTGGCCAATCGCGTGATAAAAGTTTACAATATAGTTGAAATAGACTTAAGGAATGTATAAAAAATCAGTTAGCGGATAAACAAGATGAGCAATCCAGTAGAATATCATTACGACAGATTTCCTCCATCAAACCTTGATTGGCTCAAGATAATTCCCCATATAAGCCCCGCCAGTGCAGTTCTTGCACGCTATGATGGATTACTTACTTCTATACCAAATCCCTTAGTACTCTTATCACCGCTTACTACCCAGGAAGCTGTTTTGTCATCCCGTATTGAGGGAACTCAGGCAACAATGGGGGAAGTTCTTGAATACGAGGCTAAGGAATCACCCAGGGGCCTAACACCTGAGAAGGAGGCTGATATTAATGAAGTCCTTAACTACCGGAAAGCGATTTGGAAAGCGGTCGAATTATTGAAAAGCTTACCGCTTTGTCAACGTGTTATAAAAGAAGCACATCAAACTCTTCTTGAAGGTGTAAGGGGACACAACAAGTCTCCAGGAGAGTATCGAAGAATTCCAAATTGGATCTGCCCAGATAAATTAATTGAGAACGCTCGATTTATACCTATTTCTGCTGAGAGACTAGTTGAAGGAATAAGCAACTGGGAAAAATATATTCACACCGAAACATCTGACCGGTTAGTACAATTAGCAGTACTTCACGTTGAGCTTGAGGCCTTGCATCCATTTTTAGATGGTAATGGACGACTTGGACGTATGTTTGTGCCATTGTTCTTGTATAAAACCGGCTTGATTCAAAGCCCTATGTTTTATATCAGTGCCCATCTTTAAGCGAATCGTGATGAGTATTATGCTCGATTGCTGTCTGTCTCAAGAGATAATAATTGGACTGACTGGTGTGTGTTTTTTCTGAAAACAATAAAAATACAAGCAGAAAATAACCAAGAAAAAGCTCACGCCTCCGGCGGGTAAACCTCCATAATCTGTACTCTGTTCTCCGTCTTCTGTCTTCTGTTCTCCGTCGTCTGTCGTCTGAAAATTGGGTTTGTTTGGCTTTGTTTTCCCAGCCTACAGAGGCGTGGTTCATTTTCGCAATCCTTTTGCAAATAATAGTTTACGTTCATTCGGGCTTTTTTGAAATTGGCTTTGTTTTGCATAAAACAGGGCTGATTTGTACCTGTGGCAGAGCTAGAGGATTCTCGACAATTGTAGAACGTAGGGTGCGAAACCTCGCACCATTTCCATATCCCAATATAATCTGATTTTTCTGTCTTTGCCATACTGATTTCCTGATTTACCCCGTGAGATAGGCTGTAAATAATAGAAATGACTTTATCTCATGGGGTGAACCCTCCGTCTATGATATGCTATACTCTTATGTACTCAATACGCGATACGATATACACAACACGTATTATACCCGAAAACGGCTTAATTTTCAAGCAAAATTTCAGAAACACAGGGTGGGAAAACCTCTGTCTTCCGTCTTGAAATGCGTAGTAAGCAAGCTATGAGTTTCCCGATTTCTTTTCCAGAAAAGATTCGCTATTTATTAAATCCCCTTTAACTTATTTTCTGTTTTATTGCCATCCAATCTTTTCCTTTTGGCATTATAAACAAACATCTTCCACTGCTTCGCTTTTCCCACACTTCGCCAATAAGGCGTTTTTCTTTTGAATCGTCATCACTCCATCGATCTGCACCCTTATATTCAACAACAAGAATGCGACCGTCTTTTAACTGCACCACGAAATCAGGATAGAATTTATCTGTGGAAGTTGGCATCCAAAATAAATAATCCTCTCTATCGAGATTTCTCACCCAATATTCAACTTCTTCCAATCCATCAATTAACGCTGCACATTCTGCCTCTTCTCTGTTCATAATTGCCGCTACAAAAGTTTTTTTCTATTTTTCTGTTGATTTCTTGTTGTCAGCCTTTGATAATGTTTGATATATTTTGGAATGGCGAAGTTGTGGGTAGTTTAAGGTCACTATAAATGTCTACGAAACATTCAAATCATAATACTTTAGCACAGTTTCTCAAGGTCAAACAAGCTTCTCGACTTCTTGGTGTATCGGTCTCAACTTTGCGAAACTGGGATAGGCAAGGTAAACTACGTCCAGTTCGCAATCCCATGAACGGTTATCGTCTTTACCAGCGAGACGATTTAGAGAAAATACTTGGGGCTTTGGTCCTACCGAGGGATAAATGAACCGTACTCTGTTTAATGATACTGTCATTTGTGAGTCCACTCATCGTATAACGAAAAGGCAGAAACCTGTACCGCACCAATTGCGAGCTAATCACATTGGTCCCTTCTCAATTGATAATGTCTATCTTATAGATTGCATTGCAGCAATGCGGCAGTTACCTGCTGCTACTTGTGATGTAGCCATTGCTGATCCTCCATACAACGTCAGCAAAGGAGGAGATTGGAAATGGGACAATTCCGTGAAATTACCTGGATTCGGAGGTAATTGGTCCAAAGTGAAAGCAGCCTGGGACGATATGACCCTTGCAGATTACCTACAGTTTACAATTTCATGGCTGACGGAGTTAAAAAGGATTGTACGCCCTACTGGTTCGATTTGGGTTCACGGTACTTACCATAACATTGGGATCATCAACTTCGCGATGCAGTTGCTTGAAATCGAAATTATTAACGAGGTAGTCTGGTACAAACGAAACAGTTTTCCTAACCTTTCAGGTCGTAGACTCACAGCAAGCCATGAAACAATTTTGTGGGCTCATACTGGTGGACAAAAGCGACAATATTACTTCAACTATGACTTTGCTAAGAAATTGGCCTGTCCAGAAGATGGTTTAAAAGAACCCGGAAAGCAAATGCGCACTGTCTGGGATATTCCAAACAACAAAGACAAAGAAGAACTTCGATTTGGTAAGCACCCTACACAAAAACCCTTGCGACTAATAACTCGCATGCTACAAATATCTGCAAGATCCAGCGATTTGGTCTTGGTACCTTTTGCAGGTGCAGGATCGGAATGTGTAGCAGCATCGCGTCTAGATACGAGATACCTTGGCTTTGAGATAAATGCAGAGTACTTTGACATTTGCCGCCGCAGATTAGGATTAAACAAACCACCTGTCTCTGAACCAATAGCTGGGATTAAGATTGTAGAAGAACCAAGTAAGAAATATTCACTCTTGAATATCCCGCGCAGAGTTGAAACAATCCCGTCTTTAATCAAGTGGACTGGTAGTAAGCGGTCGCAAGCAATTCAGATTGCTGCAGAGATGCCTCTTTACCGTCGTTACATCGAGCCATTTTTGGGTGGCGGTGCCTTACTCTATTTAGTGGAGGGGCAAGGTTCACTTGCGGGAGATGTGTATAGTCCTCTTATTGAGTTGTGGAAGTTGTTCCAGATCGCGCCTAAGAAGGTCATTGCCAATTACCGAGTGCAATGGAAGTGTCTGCAAGAAGAATTTCCGGACTATTACTATGTCGTGCGAGATCGCTTTAACCATCATCCTAATCCACTCGACTTAAATTTTCTCATGCGGACCTGTGTAAACGGCATAGTACGCTTCAACGACCAAGGCAAATTTAATAATTCATTTCACCTATCGAGGCGGGGTATGGAACCTGATAGGTTCGAAGAGGTTGTCACAAAATGGAACTCTGTTATACAGGGAGTTGAGTTCCTATGCCAAGACTATGAAGCAACTTTATCTGATGTACATGAGGGCGATTTTGCGTATCTTGATCCTCCTTATGCTGGGAACCGCCAACGTTATATCAGGAACTTAGATATGGATCGATTCTGGAGTACCTTGGATTCACTTAATTCACGGGGTGTCAAGTGGGCTTTATCTTTCGATGGTCGCCGTGGAGAGAAAGATTTATCACATGATGTTCCACGGTTCCTATATAAACGCCGTCTGATGCTTACGAGCGGGAACTCTGCTGTTCATAAGGTCCTCAATGGTTCTATTGAGCGAGTAGATGAGTCCCTTTACCTGAATTATTAGATCAACTCTACACTCACTCCGGCTCTAGTACTTTGGATCGCCCGTATAAAATCTGCCACTTTTGCACCGATCTGACTACATTGGTGTATCTTGACATTACAATAATTTCCCTCCGGTGTGAAGGCAAAACCAAAAACAATGTCGGCGCTAGCTTTTTTCTTGATGCCCACGATATCAGTATTGCTATCTGAAAGAAAAGCAACCCCTGTACAGAAATTTATAGCGGTAGGTGAAATTGATCGGCTTGTTTGAGCCCACTCTGCACCGGCGATAGTCGCTCGCTCGACGCTGGCTGGAGACTTCATTAGGTCGGTCAGATACGCTTTCAGTCTTGGCCCTATTTTTTGTTCGATGTCGTTCGCCTTTTCCTTCGATTCTACGACAAGTACAACGGGAATTTCGGAAATTTCAAAAATTTCGAAAACATGGTCCGGCCGCTTAGCATGCTTTCCGCCAACACGTGGGAGCGATAACCAGCGTAATTCGACAGAGCGGTCAGCAATAATCATTGAAATACCGCTCCAATCGCCTCCAGGTGGATTACACATCCCCTCGAATATTTTTGATCCACCACACCGATGCATCAGTAAGTGTATTACGGTATCAACATCTTGTTCGCCGAATCGTAAAGGTCTTGGGCTAACAATAAATCCTTTAGTGCTACGTTCTACCGTAGCGGAAGACCAGTGTGTCTTTAGGAAACCATGGTTGGTTATTTTATCTGTGGAAGAATCTATAAACAACGCATCAGATGTCATCATTGCAGCCTCCCATAGTCCGTTTCGTTCCATGAGACCAATCGGGTCGGATATCAAAAGAGGCCAAGTGTTAACTGGTGCTGGTCCATAAACAACAGTTAATAATTCGGTATCTGGGCCAATTAACATCCTAGCAAATGGTGGGAGGCCACGGTCAGGCCGTGCATCATCTCCTCCTGGTTTGAACCCCATGACCCAGCACACCGCAAGGTTTTTATTCTTCCCCAGCCATTCTAAATACTGTTTCGGCAGATTTTTGTACAATTGGCCAACTTTGCGCGCAAACATGCTCCTTTGTTCGCTCGAAATCAGGCACATTGGCAAGTCTGTAGATGTAAGACCAATAGCATGTTTCGAAGCTATATCCATTAAACGTTTTGCTGTTTTTGTGAGCCCCTTAATATATGCAGTTTTAGACCACTGTAGCCTTGCATCTTTGAGTAGAAATTCTGATAAATCTTTTCCTGACTGAATAGCAGAATATGCCTTCCCCCATAGTTCTGGAGTGAGTGTGGAGCCCCTACGTGAAACAGACGCCTTCAGTTGAACGAAGTGTAGGGCTTTTTCGATCAACCCCTTCGCATGACTTATACTATCCTCACCTAAAATTACTGCTCGCAAAAATTTTAATAATTCAATATTGCCGATTATGTCTTTGTATCGTGTCTTTGATGCCTCATCGGCTCCGGAACTTGCTATGATAACTGGTAACACCGGCACTTTTTTATAAACAGAGTAAGACAAATAACTAAAGGGAACTGCTGGATTAGGCAAACGTGGAGCCTTTATCTTGCGTTCGGAGCCAAGTTCATAACCTCCGATCTCGGCGATATATAAGAATGGTATCCTTGCGAGTCCAAACGAATATGCTCGACCCGATCTTTGCCAAGCTTGATTTCCGGCAGGTAAAGCACCGCAGAACTCGATAGATAGAATAGGTGCTTCAACTTTTTCATCAACACTTGAAATGATAATATCCGCGGCTTCGCGAAGAGAACCTCCCATGCTACGAATATGTTCAAGGATATCTTCGTCCCAGCGGCGGAAACCCGGGAACATAACTAATCGAAGGGATTTGGGACGCGTCTTTAACTCAAATTCAAACTCTGGGCATACCGGTGAGGTAAATGGACCTCGCACCATATTTATTTCTACCGAAAGTGATCTCTCGATGAGAGCTAATATCCTCTCGCACTCAACAATGTTATCACCGTGGATATGAATCCTCTCATACATAACCGACATTTCCCTGCTTCCTAATTATTGTTCGACCATGCTGTTAACATTACGATGATATTGTTGCTTTCTGCATCGCCGCAGGAAAGTTAATTATCGCACCGCAGCAAATGATATGGCACCTGCCGATGATGATTGATTACCGCTTCTTTCCCAATCCAATTCAACGTGGGCATCTAAACAAACCTCATAATACTAAAACAAACCGCTTTCAAGCCCAGTATAACTTATTTATAATAAATTGATATATCTCTTAACAGGAAAATGGTTTTCAAATTATTCTCCGCCATTTTGCTGTTTCCCCAATCTGTTTACAGTAACTTAAGCGCGAGCAATATTACTACTTAAGGCCAACAAATACAATCAGATTTTACCCGACAAAAAATGAGTAATAATGCCCCGTGATTTTGCAGCTATTCTGGTAAGGTGTGTGATAAACTCAGGCAGAAGGCTGGGTGAGGCGTGTAAATTGTAACTCTAATGAAGGCCGGGTCACGAAAGCCTGCGACGTTTAGCCGTCGCCGGTACGCCGACAGTTAAATCTATACGCGGGTCTTATTTATCCTTCGCTTCAAACTCGGCGTCGATTACATCGTCACCACCTTTTCTTTTCACCTCACCCTCAGGTGGATGCTCCTGTGATGTGCTGCCAGCTGAAGCTGAAGAAGCTGCAGATGCAGCTGCCTGCTTTTTGGCTGCCTCCTCATAAAGAATCTTGCCTAACTCCTGACCGGCTGTACTAAGATTTTCCATAGCTTTCTTTATCGCCTGGCCGTCTTCGCCTTTTACTGCCTCTTTGAGGTTATTTACAGCACTTTCAATATTGCCGCGAGTTTCACCGGAGACCTTGTCACCATGCTCTTTGAGTGTCTTTTCCGTTGAATAAATCAACTGGTCGGCCTGGTTCTTTAGATCGATCACTTCTCTTTTCTCCTTATCCTCCGCAGCGTGCGCATCAGCATCCTTCTTCATATTCTCGATTTCCTGCTCATTCAGTCCGGAACTCGACTTTATCACAATGGATTGCTGTTTACCGGTGCCGAGGTCCTTGGCGGAAACATTCAAAATACCATTGGCGTCAATATCAAACGCAACTTCGATTTGTGGAATACCTCTCGGAGCTGGTGGTATATCAGTAAGCTGGAATCTGCCCAGTGTACGGTTGTCCCTGGCAAATTCACGCTCACCCTGCAGCACATGTATGTCAACGGAGGTTTGACTATCCGCAGCAGTCGAGAAAATCTCTTTTTTGCTGGTCGGAATAGTGGTATTGCGCTCAATCAATCTGGTCATAACTCCGCCGAGCGTCTCGACGCCCAATGAAAGCGGCGTTACATCTAACAGAAGTATATCCTTTACACCGCTATCACCAGCTAAAACCGCTCCCTGAATAGCGGCGCCGATAGCAACTACCTCGTCCGGATTAAGGCTCTTATTGGGTTCTTTGCCAAAGATTTCTTTGGCAATCTGCTGGACTTTGGGAATCCTGGTTGAGCCGCCGACTAGTAATACCTCGGCTACATCCTTCGGCTGAAGTTTTGCATCCTCCAGAGCCCTGAAGCATGGATTCTTCAAGCGGTCAATAACGTGCTCAGAGAGCGACTCAAACTTACTTCGGGTAATCGTCATCTGTAAATGTTTTGGGCCTGATGCATCAGCGGTGATGAAGGGAAGATTGACTGAGGCTTCAACCTGGGTGCTAAGCTCACATTTTGCCTTTTCTGAGGCTTCTTTGAGGCGCTGGTGCGCCATTGGGTCCTTACGCAGGTCAATGCCCTCTTGTTTTTTGAACTCATCAGCTAAATAATTCATCAGAACTGCATCCAGGTCGTCACCACCAAGATGTGTATCCCCATTAGTGCTCAATACCTCAAGGACTCCACCTTCCTCCTCAAATCCGCCAATATCAAGGATTGAGATGTCGAAAGTACCACCGCCGAAGTCGAATACTGCCACCTTTTCGTTCGGTTTCTTTTCTACCCCATAGGCAAGGGCTGCAGCGGTAGGCTCATTGATAATTCGCTCGACCTTCAGTCCCGCTATTGTACCTGCGTCTTTGGTAGTCTGACGTTGTGAATCATTGAAATAAGCAGGCACGGTGATAACAGCGCTGGTAACTTTCTCACCTAAATAGTCCTCTGCGGTCTTTTTCAAGTCCTGCAGGACCATAGCTGATATCTCGGGTGGTGTGTACTGTTTACTTCTCACCTCAACCTTGACCAGCTCCTCGGGCCCACCGACGATCTTATAAGGCACTAACTTTTCCTCTGAGGCAACTTCATTATGGCGCCGGCCCATAAAACGCTTTATGGAAAAGACAGTATTTTCCGGATTGGTTACCTGCTGATGACGTGCAATCTGGCCGACAAGCCTTTCGCTCTTATCGGTAAAGCCGACCACTGAAGGCGTCAGCCGAGAGCCGGATGAGTTAATTAAGACCTTCGGTGTTGAGCCTTCCATTACAGCCACCACAGAGTTTGTTGTTCCTAAATCTATTCCAATAATCTTAGCCATAGTTAGGTTCCTTTCGCCATTGCTATCATATCATTCCTGCGTAAACAGGAATCCAGAAAGAAACATAATAGATTCCCGCTTCTGCGGGAATGATAAAATAATTCTGTAAAAACTAAAGATTTGAATGTGCAAAAGACGTGCCAGTTAGATAGACGTGCCGATTTAAACACTTAACGCTTTGAATATTAGCAAGTTATGTTTTTTTCCGCACCTGTTTTTAGTTTTCTTATATGTAGGAGGATGCCCTGGATTGCCAATTCATTGTGCCATTTTGGCAGGTAAAAATAAGTTGATTAGTGAATTAGTTGATTGGTAAGTAATACGTTGCGACGAATTCGCCATAGCGCACTAATTCACAAATTCGCTAATTAACTAATCCGCTAATTTCAAGTTTCCTTATTCAGGGCGGAACGGATAATTTGGGCTCGAAGCGCGTCTCTGTGAGTAGGATCCAGCGGTTTCCCATAGTTTAACTGCAGATGAGCCGGCAGAGTCAGCATAAATAGCCGATTTATAGTCGTAATAGACAGACCCTTGTCCTCATCTGCGCCCTTGCCCGACTTATCTCGGGGCAGTTCAGCCAAGTCGCGTAGCCTTTTTAATGCAGGTGTTGTCGCCCCCATACGCTCACACATATTGATCCCTAATCGCAAATGGCTCAGTAAAAACAATGCCTCATGAGAACTTATCAAATGAGCGCTCTGCAAAAGTGCCATCGCCCGAGAAATCTTGTCGTCGAGTGTGTCAACCTGCTTCGAGAGCAGCTCTTTTCTGGCTGCGTTTTCATATTCGACAATTTCAGGGATGATTGTGTTCTCAAATTCCGAGACAATCGCTTCTTCTGAGACCCCAAGCGAAATCTGATTTGATAACTGGTATAAATCACTTGCCGCTTCGGTGCCTTCGCCGAAAAGACCCCGTACAGCCAAGCCCATATCTCGTGCAGCATGGAAAAACTTCTCAATTTGGCCGGTCATCTTCAGAGCCGGCATGTGCAGCATTACAGAACACCGAATCGCCGTGCCAAGATTAGTAGGGCACGCAGTAAGATAGCCGAAACGAGGACTGTAAGCGAAACCAATCTTCTGCTCTATCATGTCGTCAATATGATTTATCTGCTCGTAGCACTTAGATAACTGACAGCCGGCTTTCAGCACCTGTATTCGCAGATGGTCTTCTTCGTTGATCATAGCGGTAAAGAACTCTCGTCGGGCGATAACAACGCCCCGTGGACCCCGGCCTGCGGCGTGGTGTCGGCTTATAAGGTGTCTTTCAACCAAGAAATCTCTGTTCAGATTGGAGGTCTTGTCCACGCTGATATAGAAGATTTTGTCACCAAGGTCGAGTGACATCAAAACTTCTTTTAGCTTTGTTAGTATCTCAGATTTTTCGATGGTCGAGCATCGGCTTAGAAATTTATGGCCGGCAAGGTTCCTGGCTAAGCGGATCCGTGAAGAAACCACGATATCAGACAGTGGGCCTGAGCCGTTAAACCATTCGTTTATATCATTACTTATGTCGGTCAGCTTCATTCACGTATCTCTATTTTCGATGAATATCGAGCATCATGATTCCAACTGTTTTATTTTATCCCGCAACCTTGCGGCCTCTTCGTAATCCTCTTTTCGCACAGCGACATCCAGTTGTTGCTGAAGATTTGCGAGTTTTATTTGCTCCTTTGCTTCCTGGGGCATCCTTGAAGGGATCTTGCCACAGTGGCTTGTCTTACCGTTATGAGCTTTTTCGATAAGTGGCAGAAGCGCATTCTCAAAAAACTCATAATCGTTGGGACAACCCAGGACCGCTTCCTTGCGGAACTGGTCAAGCGCAAAACCGCATATCGGACAACTCTTCTTCTCTTCTGACGGGCCGAACATCTCCTCATCACTTGGCTGAACGGCAAGCAGGCCACTGAGCAGTTCATTTATCGAAACCTGACTCTTGGCAGCTATACCCTGCTCGACGGCACAATATTCACAGAGGTGCATTTCACTGCGTAGTCCGTTGGTAATCTCAGTTAGATGAATAGTTGCTGTTTTCTTGTTACAAATTTGACATAGCATAATTAACTCGATACTCGATTGAACTCCCGCAAAGCGGTGTTTCTTATTAATACTGGATACCTGATTTGCTCTTCCGCGAACATCGAGTATCCAGTATCTTTACAATATTATACCAAATTCCGCCCTAAAAAACTATCGTCAAATTCATTGACCCTCTAAAGTTGTTCTACCGCAATAAACTCCGTAATTTGCCCCCTATACAAATCCCCACGTTTTACCCAGGATTTTTACTCCACGATTTAGCGTGGAATTTTTCTTTCTATTTTGTGTATTCTGCCCAGCAACTTTGTTCTTCCTCAACCTTGATGCTTCGCAACTCCAACTCCTTTGGCAGTTTCGACTCGAGCTTTTCATATATGTATTTAGCTACGTTCTCAGCCGATGGATTGTTCCGTTGGAAGTAATCAATTCTGTCCATTGATATATTATCGAACTCAGATGTGATTATTTCCACTGCTGATTTGAGCTGGCTAAAGTCCATTACCACTCCTATATTG
>Ga0315547_1000623_pt1 | contig 33536 bp, 22 predicted proteins | sample SalMarSW160240MG_2_FD_202542 | JGI IMG/M metagenome (GOLD analysis project Ga0315547, IMG submission 202542) | Salt marsh sediment microbial communities from the Plum Island Ecosystem LTER, Massachusetts, United States - Salt Marsh Sediment SW1601-240 ...
GGAGGGGGATAGTCCTGATGATCATGCCATGCATGATATCAGGACAGGGGTAGGAGAGAGGAATGTACAATATGCAGTAGACAGTATGCAGCTGCAGAAGGGAGTAAAACTATTATCCAATTAACCATTAACATTTCCCGTAGGGATGCCTACTGCAAGCAATTAGTCCGAGGTGCGTTTTAACAATGATGAGGATATTTCTCTTATCTTTGTAATAACCGGTCTCAATTAGATAATCACCACCTTACTATGAAAGTAGACAATAGTCTGGAGATATCTACCCTGAAAGAAAAACTGCACCAATTCTGGCGACTGGCTGCAGAAAAAGTGATCCTTATAGAGGAGGAATACGACCCGTCCCGGGGATCGCCGGTATTTACTGCTAAGGGCAAATACACTACCCGTGGCTGGACGGAATGGACGCAGGGTTTTCAATACGGGATCCCGCTCCTGGTGTTTGATGCTACAGGAGATGGGCAAATGCTGGAGGTTGGCAAAAAGAACACCTTTGCTCGCATGGCACATCACATCAGCCATTTCGGAGTTCACGACCATGGTTTTAATAACCTGAGCACATACGGGAACCTGCTCCGCCTTGCCAGTACAGGGAAATTCGATGCATCCAAAGAAGAGAAGGAGCTTTACCGGCTTGCCCTTAAACTTTCCGGAGCGGTTCAATCCCGCCGCTGGTCAACCATAGACGATGGAGGCTTTATCTATTCGTTCAATGGCCCCCACTCCCTCTTTATTGATACAATTCGAACCTGCCGGGTATTGCTGGTTGCTCATCAGCTCGGGCACAGGGTCCTGGAGGAGAATGACCGGGAGATCAACCTGCTTGAGCGTGCCATTACACACGGTTTAACCACAGCACGGTATGCGGTGTTTTACGGTGAGAAGCGTGATGACTTTGATGTGTGGGGCAGGGTAGCCCACGAATCAATCTTTAACATGAACGACGGGATGTATCGCTGCCCGAACTCACAACAGGGTTATTCCGGCTATACAACATGGACACGCGGATTGGGCTGGGCAATGCTTGGTTTTTCCGAATTCCTGGAATTCCTGGAAGAGATTAAAACCGACTATCACGATATGGAAAGGGTAAAAGCATTGTTCCTGAAAGCAGCAAAAGCTACCTGTGATTTTTATATTGAAAACAGTGCATTGGATGGAATCCCTTATTGGGATACAGGGGCACCGGAGCTCTATAAACTGGCTAAATATCAGGATTCACCTGCCGATCCGTTTAACAATTTTGAGCCGGTGGATAGTTCGGCTGCTGCAATTGGTGCACAGGCACTGTTGCGACTGGGCAGGTTCCTTGAGAAAAAGGAGCCTGAAGCTGCAAAGAACTATTTTCAGGCCGGAATAACCATATTATCCACGCTGTTGTCAGATGTATACCTTGCAAGGGATAAGAAACACCAGGGCATTTTGCTGCATACCGTTTATCACCGGCCCAACGGGTGGGATTATATACCCGCCGGTAAAAAAATTCCCTGTGGTGAATCCGGTATGTGGGGAGACTACCACATGACGGAATTGTGCCTGCTGGCTCAACGGATCCTGGAAAATGGCTATTATACCTTCTACCAGGGGCTATGTTGATAAATTCAAAAAATTAGCCTTCTTTGATACCATACCTGATGCGCTAACAACAAAATTCCTTATTTGACAAGGCTTCCGGGCGAAAAGTTAACCGTTGTTTGAAAAATTGTTAATAATTTATACTGCGTCAACCATTTTTAGGTAAGATTCAGTGAATCAATGATTTAATAATCATACATCACCTGAAACCCGCATATAATGGGAGATTTGTTAAAAAATTACTGTTTTTTTTTATGCCGTAAATTTGCTAAACACTGGAAATAGCCTATATTTGTAGGTAATTGATAAAAAAAGTAGAATTTACTAACCCTTAAAATTTCTGTCATGAACAAAGCACAATTGATTGATGCAATCGCTGCAAGCGCAAAATTGTCAAAAGCTGATGCTAAAAGAGCTCTCGATGCCTTTGTTGATACTACCGCTGGTGCCCTCAAAAAAGGAGATCGTGTTGCATTGGTAGGTTTTGGTTCATTCTCAGTTTCCAAGAGAAATCAAAGGACCGGAAGAAACCCACAAACCGGCCAACCAATTACTATCGCAGCTAAGAAAGTTGTTAAGTTTAAGGCTGGTAGCGAATTGTCTGACAAAGTTAAGTAACGATATTTTGTGCCGTTGAAAGGGAGTGCATTCGTACTCCCTTTTTTTTTCTCTAAACATGGATCAGGAATCTGTTAACCTCCGTTTAGTCGAATACCTCTCCGGGTTCGTTACACCGGAAAGGATGGAAACATTTGGCAACACACTGGATAACCGGACGAGGTACATAACCGTTGTCCTGGAAGATCTTTACCAGCCACACAATGCAAGTGCAGTACTTCGAACATGCGATTGTTTTGGTATTCAGGATGTTCATATCATTGAAAACCGGAATACCTATTCCATTAATCCGGACGTTGCCCTGGGCTCCTACAAGTGGTTAACCCTGAAAAAATATAAGCGCACCGAATCAAATACACTGCATACTTACCGTACATTGCGCAGTGCCGGTTACCGGATTATTGCAACGACTCCCCATCGTGATGACACAACACCGGATAATTTTGATCTGAAGAAAGGAAAATCGGCGCTTGTCTTTGGTACCGAGCTGGAAGGACTATCCGAATTAGCCATAAATGAGGCAGATGAATACCTGCGGATACCGATGTTTGGATTTACCGAAAGTTTTAACGTCTCTGTTGCTGCAGCAATTATCCTCTATCAGCTTACCAACCGGTTGAGGAGCTCAGGTATCCCGTGGCAACTCACACAGCCAGAAAAAACGGAACTGAAACTTGCCTGGTTAAAAAAAACGATAAAAAAATCAGATATGCTGATCAGGGAATTCCTTGAGAAAGAAAGGAATAAAGACCGTTAACTCATAACCATCAGCCATCAACCTTACCCATTTCCCCGGCATCGGTAGCACATTTAAAGGATAATTCTTATCTTTGACGAAAACATCATTATCTTTGATGAACAGATTAATTTGAATGATTAGAGTACCAATCTGTCAACCATTTTTTTATGAATTGCATTGTTATTGATGATGATAAGATGTGCCGGGTTTTGATCGAGGAATTCGTCGGCAAATCAGATGGGATAAACCTTACCGGTTCTTTCAGTAACGCTATCGATGCGATCAATGCTATCAAGGTGAATGATTCCATTGATCTGATCTTCCTTGATATTGAGATGCCTCAGATGACCGGTATCGACTTTTTAAATAGTCTTGACAATCCCATTCAGGTTATCATCATCTCATCCAAGGAGAAGTATGCCCTGAATGCTTTTGATTATGATGTAACAGATTATTTGCTTAAACCCATTACCTATTCCCGCTTCTATAAAGCCATTGACAAGGCATTAAATCGATACAAAAAAGAGAAGCTCAGCAGTGATAGCAAAGATGAGATCTTCATAAAAAAAAGTTCCTCGCTTGTCCGGATAAAATTTGATGAGATCCTCTGGATCGAGGCATTGGAGAATTACGTTATTCTGAATACCTCATCAGAGAAGCTGACCATTCATTTTACCATGAAGGCGATTGAGAAGAAACTGCCATCAAAAAAGTTTATCAGAATACACCGGTCATTCATCGTTAACGCAAGTAAAATATCTGTTATTCAGGATAATGCTGTCGAAATAAAGCTGAAAGGTGAAGTCACCACCATCCCCATTGGCAAATCCTATAAGGAACAGCTGATGAAGGATATAAACCTGATGATTAAATAATACCCATCCTGTTGTATCTTATCTCCGGATAACAAAAAAAATGGATTCCCAACGTCAGAATTTTCTCCGGTATATTGGTCAAACCTCTGATTCCCCTATGATGCTTGCTATTGAAAGAGCTGAGGGGATATACCTGTATGGCAAAGATGGAAAGATATACCGGGACATGATATCGGGTATCTCGGTCAACAATCTGGGTCACCGGCATCCAAAGGTTATTAAAGCCATCCAGGATCAGCTGGATAAGTATTTGCATCTGATGGTGTATGGTGAGTTTATCCAGGATCCGACGGTAGATCTTGCAAGGTACCTGGCATCTATTTTGCCAGATCAGCTATCCACTGTTTATTTCGTCAATTCCGGTAGTGAAGCCATTGAAGGAGCTCTTAAACTTGCCAAGCGGTATACCGGCCGAAGAGAGATCATTGCCTTCAGGCAAGGATACCATGGAAGTTCGCACGGTGCTTTAAGTGTTATGGGTAATGAGGAATACAAGAGCGCATATAGGCCCCTGATCCCCGGCATTAAATTACTGGACTTTAACCGGATGGATCAGGTTGAACGGATTACTGACAGAACCGCCTGCGTTCTTCTGGAACCCATTCAGGGTGAAGCCGGTATTCGGATTGCGGATAATAAATTTTTAGAAGGAATAAGGGAAAAATGCGATGATACGGGTACTTTACTCATTTTTGATGAAGTCCAAACGGGTTTCGGGCGAACTGGCACCTTCTTTGCCTTTGAATCATTCGGTGTAATTCCGGATATTATTACCCTGGCAAAAGGACTCGGTGGCGGAATGCCTATAGGGGCTTTTATCGCTTCAGGTGAAATCATGTCCGTTTTGAAAAACGACCCGGCGCTCGGTCACATTACCACCTTTGGAGGGCACCCTCTTTCTTGTGCTGCAGCACTTGCTGTTGTCAGAACATTGAAAGAAGATCAGATCATGGATACCATTCCGGCTAAAGAAAATTTATTCCGCACAATCCTCCGGCACGAAGAGATAAGGGAGGTGAGGGGAAAAGGTTTGTTCCTTGCTCTGGAGATGAATAGCACTGAGCGGGTAAAGAAGATCATAAAGAAAGCCCTCTCGAAAGGTGTAATATTGGACTGGTTCCTTTTCTGCCCCGGTGCTATCCGTATCGCTCCGCCACTGATCATAACCGAAGAACAGATTGTGGAAGCAGCCTCAATTATTCTTGATTCCATTAACGAAACCAGGAATTGATTCCTTGAAGATCTTATCCCCCCGGATTCATCGATCCTGAAAATTACCCTGTAGAAGCATACTTTTTGACAAGAAAAGTATAAATTTAACTTCTCAAACATAAGTAAACACAAACACCCTTTCCATGGTCGATAAACTAATAGGCCTCACGCATATCCATCTGGTTGATGAGCATCGAATCTATCTTTCAGAAATAACGGAAAGATTTCAAAATCCCTTGAAATACAATGTGGAATCCTACAGCGACATAGCAACCCTCTTTGAGAACCTTAAGACCTCTGCAACAGGAAAGAAAAATCTTCATCTTGTTTTTATGTCAGTTGATTTTAAAAAAAGTGAGGAGGAGGTCAAAAAGACGCTGGATTCCATCTCCCGGATACAAAACTTACGCAGAAACAGCGGGGTTTTTGTCCTCTCATCCCAAAAAGACGAAAGCCTGGAAAACAAGGTTTGTAATTTTGGAGCCAGGGCATTGATTCAGAAGAATGAAAATGCAGTCCTTCGAATCACAAATTTCATTAAAGGAATAATCAGTGAAAAAAATCTTGAAAATAAACGCAAAGCCACTATCTTTTCCATAAAGGTTCTCTTCTATTTTCTTCTTGCTGTCGCAGCGATAACCCTGATCCTCTTCCTTGTTTTTCCAGACAGATTTTACTTCTAGTTTTCGATGATGTGACTAATTGTCAGGATTTGTCAAATGGCATATACTTTGAAAAGGTCGAACATGTATATAAAGCTTGTTAAACCGAAAACACATATAAAATGCAAAAGGGTAAAATTGATGTCACCAGTGAGAATATTTTTCCAATTATCAAAAAATTTCTCTATTCCGACCATGAAATATTCCTTCGTGAGTTGATATCCAATGCGGTTGACGCTACACAGAAATTGAGAACTGTATCATCAGTCGGTGATTATAAGGGTAAACTTGGAGATCAGACCGTTCGGGTTTCTCTGGATAAGAAGAAAAAAACCCTGACCGTTTCCGATCGTGGTGTGGGTATGTCGGCCGGAGAGATCGAAAAGTTCATTAATCAGATTGCATTCTCCAGTGCGGAAGAGTTTTTGGAAAAATACAAGGAACAGGCTAATGCCATTATTGGCCACTTTGGACTGGGTTTCTATTCTTCCTTCATGGTTTCTGACCGTGTCGAGATCATAACACGTTCATATAAGAAGGGTTCAAAAGCCGTAAAATGGACCTGTGAAGGGAATCCGGAATACACACTTGAAGAAGTCGATAGGAAAGAGGTTGGAACCGATGTGATCCTTTACCTGGATAAGGAGTCAAAAGAGTTTCTTGAAGAGTCACGGATCAGTGAAATGCTGAATAAGTATTGTAAGTTTCTGCCGGTTGAAATCGCTTTTGGAAAAGTGAAAGAGTGGAAGGATGGTAAAGAGGTTGAAACCGATAAGGATAACATCATCAATGAAACCAGACCAGCCTGGACAAGAAAACCGGCTGAGTTGAAGGATGAGGATTATAAAAAATTCTATCGTGATCTTTATCCGATGGCTGACGAACCGTTGTTCAATATCCACCTGAATGTAGACTACCCCTTTAACCTGACCGGTATTCTATATTTCCCGAGAATTAAGAAAAATATCGAGATCGATAAAAACAAGATCCAGCTCTATTCTAAACAGGTCTTTGTAACCGATTCAGTTGAAGGCATTGTCCCTGAATTCCTGACACTGCTTCATGGAGTGCTTGATTCACCGGATATCCCGTTGAATGTCTCCAGAAGCTACCTTCAGAGTGACTCCAATGTGAAGAAAATATCCAATCACATCACTAAAAAGGTTGCTGACCGGCTCACCGAGATCTTTAAAAAGGACCGGAATGAGTTCGAGAAGAAGTGGGATGACCTGAAACTCTTTATTCAATACGGAATGATCACCGAAGAGAAGTTTTATGACAAAGCTTCATCCTTTGCCCTGCTGAAGAATACCGATGGGAAATATTTTACCTTCGAGGAGTATGAGAAAATCATAAAAGAAAACCAGACGGATAAGAATAAGACATTGGTTTATTTGTATGCCAATAACAAAGAGGAGCAGTATAGCTTCATCGATAGTGCTAAAGCCAGAGGCTATGATGTCCTCCTCATGGATGGACAGCTTGAAACTCATTTCATTAATCACATTGAACAGAAATTCACCGGCTCCCGGTTTGTCAGGGTGGATTCCGATACCATCGATAAGCTGATACAAAAAGAGGAAAGCATCGAATCAAAGTTAACACAGGAACAGCAACAGGAACTTACACCGGTGTTCAAGGGCCCCCTTTCAGACAGTGAAAAATTTGTCGTGATCTTTGAGAATTTGAGCGAGACGGATAACCCGATGATGATCACACAATCAGAATATATGCGCCGGATGAAAGATATGTCCGAATTGGGCGGAGGGATGAGCTTCTACGGGACATTGCCGGATAGCTACAATCTTGTGGTGAATTCAAATCATCCCCTGATCCTTCGCATTGCCGAAGAAAAAGATAAAAAAGTGGGCACACAGGTCGAGAAAGTAAAAGGAAAAATAAAGCCCATTGAAACAACCAGGTCAGAACTTGAAAAGGCAAATGAAGGGAAAAAAGAGGAAGAGATCAAGCAGGAAGAAAAAGACCGGATAGCGGACCTTGAATCAAAACTTAGCGGACTGGAAGAGAAAAAAGAAACAATCCTGAAAGAGTTTGGAAAGAAAAACAAACTGGTCAAACAGCTCATTGATCTGGCCCTTCTTTCCAACAATATGCTCAAGGGAGAAGAACTGAATAAATTCGTTAAACGAAGCATCGAGCTGATGTAATACAATAAAACCAGTTTGCTTTTATTGCCTGGTATTCGTTTCACGACAACGATGCCCGGGTCGTTAAGCGGATATCGTTAACAGGAATGCTTGCTAAAACAACGAATTAAATTCCTGCTTGATAAATTCAATGGCAACCTGTGTAGGGGACTTTTCCATTTCCATTACTCTCTCGAGAATGTGGGTGCTGAATTCGATTGAGGGTGAATCGGGTTTTACCTGTGTGGCAGATGTGTTGATCAGTCTAACCGTATTGATTTTTGCATTTTTTATCACTTCCCAGGCCTGGTGACTCATATAAATTTGTTGTGACAAATTGTGTTCAAATTCTGCACGGATGGCACTTAGTATCTCGTGTTGCAGTTTCTGTGATGTCATCCCCTGCTTGTTAACTCTAAGAATGAGTGAGTCAAGGGATATCCTTTCCAATAGCAGAATAGCCCGTTCATAGGCTTGCAGGCGAAGGGGAGTTATTGTTTTCTGATTCTGGAGAATGATCTCTTTATTCCTTCTGTCACCATCATTCTTTATCATTGTTCTTATCAACAGGTAAGCGGTGATCAGGACAATCAGGGCAGGCAGGGTATATTTGAGGATTTCAAGTATCTCCATATCAAAACATTAAGAATAAAGATGGCGATTATGCTGTACAATATTACGTATTTTTCTGCTTTAATCGCATTTTTATTGAAATTTGTCGTTTTGAGTATAAAAACTTATTTTTATGTATAATAGCATAATTTTTGCCTAACTGATCATTTATAAAGAGATGAGCATAAGTCTTATAGGGCAATCGATTGGGGAATCCGCCACATTACTGCTGAACGAGAAAGCAGCAATCCTCAGGGCAAAAGGAGAGCCTTTGATCCACCTGGGTGGCGGTGAACCGCAAAGCAAAACACCCCTTGATGCCATTATCAGTTTTACCGGTTTGCTTAATTCCGGGGATATCCGGTACACGCCGGTTGACGGTACAATTGAGATGAAACAGGCCATTATCCGGTACACGGAGGATTTTTATGACCGGAAGGTGGAACCGGAAAATGTCATTGCATCCAATGGGGCCAAGCAATCCATCATGGTTGCACTTCAGGCCATATTGAACCCGCAGGATGAAGTTATCTTCCCGGCACCCTACTGGGTAAGTTACCCTGAAATGGTTAAACTTTGTGGTGCCGTACCTGTTCCTGTCTATTCTGAGGATGGTTCGTTTTATCCTAGGATGCAGGATATTCTGCAGAATGTAACCTCTTATACAAAAGCGATAATCCTGAATAGCCCAAACAATCCCACCGGAGCATTGTATTCAGAAGATTTTATTGCCGATGTTGTCAGCTTTTGTGAGGAGGAGGGTCTGTATTTGATTATGGACGACCTTTATCAGAGGCTAGTCTTCGATGGAAAAAGGGCACCGAATGTTTATAAATTTGTAAAAGAGTTGAATGAAAACTCGAAGATCCTGGTGGTAAATGGCGTGTCTAAACAATATGCAATGACCGGATTCAGAATTGGATGGGCTGTCGGAAATAAAAAGCTGATCCAGGTAATGTCGAACATCCAGGGGCACCAAACTGCCGGCCCGGCTGTGTTATTACAGAAAGCCGCTATAGGTGCAATAAACGGAGTGCAATCGGGAGTGGAAAGCCTTCGGTCTACACTGGAAAACAATCGCAATGTTATGCTTGATCAACTATCCGCTTTTGATGGGGTAAAGGCTACAAAACCCGATGGAACGTTTTATGTATTTGCGGATTTTAGACACTATGATAAGAACTCCACAAGGCTCGCAAAGTTGTTACTCGATAAGGTGAGAGTTCTGACTATGCCCGGTATCGAATTCGGACTGGATGGCTACCTGAGACTATCAACCTGTGGCTCAATAAAAGGAATCATAGAAGGTATTGAGCGTATTAAATGGGTACTGGACCCCAATTCTCCGAATGAACTTTTTATTGGTGAACGTAAACTCGTCAGAGACTGGTTATGACAAAATATTTAGAATTTGAAACGCCGGCTCAAAAACATGCCGGAGATCTTGCAAGTGATTTTGGATTGGACAACCACGGTCTGATCCACCTGGACCAGGTTTACTGGAACCTGCCTGAATCTGCATTGTATGAAGAGGCTGTTTTCCGTGGTGAAGGGAAAATTGTTAATGGTGGACCATTCCTGGTGAATACCGGGAAGTGGACTGCCAGGGCAGCTGACGATAAATACTTTGTCAGGGAACCCTCCACATCCGACAAAATTGATTGGGGAGAGTACAACCGACCCATGACACCAGAGAAATTTAACGGAGTCTTTTCCAGACTTCAGGCTTTCTTGCAGGGTGAAGAACTGTTTGTTCAGGACCTTTATGCAGGAGCCGATCCCCAATATTCTATCCCCGTTAGGGTAATAACAGACAAAGCATGGCAGAGTCTGTTTGCGAGAAACATGTTGATTCATCCAAAAAGCCAGGATGAACTGAAAAAGTTCGTGCCGGAATTTACCCTCATTGCATGCCTCTCGTTCAAGCTCGACCCGCGGATCGACGGAACCCTGAGCAATACGGCTATTATAATAAATTTTGCCCAGCGTTTGGCCATTGTAGCTAATACAAGTTATGGAGGAGAGGTGAAAAAGACCATATTCACCATAATGAATTACCTGAAACCCCTGCAGGATGTAATGTCCATGCATTGTTCTGCCAATGTCGGTAAGAAAGGTGATGTGGCATTGTTCTTTGGATTAAGCGGAACCGGGAAAACTACTTTGTCGGCGGATCCAAAACGACAACTTATAGGAGACGACGAGCACGGATGGAGCGATAGCGGGGTTTTTAATTATGAGAATGGATGTTATGCAAAAGTAATCCGGCTGTCGGCTGAACATGAACCGGAAATATACCAGTGTACACGGAAATACGGAACTATCCTGGAAAATGTGATCTTTGACCTGACCTCCCGTAAGATTGACCTCGATGATGAACAGTTGACAGAAAATACCAGGGCATCATATCCCCTGGAATTCATTCCCAATTCTGTACCGGAAAAAATGGTCACCTCCCATCCAAAAAATGTAATATTCCTTACAGCCGATGCTCAGGGGGTGTTACCACCAATTGCCAATCTTAACATGAACGAAGCCATCTATCATTTTATTAGTGGTTATACTTCAAAGATTGCTGGTACGGAACTGGGCCTGGGAATTGAACCCGAAATTACATTCAGTGCCTGTTTTGGCGCTCCTTTTATGGTCCACCATCCCTTTTATTATGCTGACCTGCTGAGAAAAAAGATCGAAAGGGCAGAAGCCAAAGTGTGGCTGGTAAATACCGGCTGGGTTGGCGGGAAATTTGGTGTCGGAAAACGGATCAACATCCGCCATACCAGGAATATGCTAAATGCAGCACTGGATGGGAAACTGGATAATGTGAAATACAGAAAAGACCGGCTCTTCGGTTTCAGTGTACCATTGTCCTGTCCCGATGTTCCTGAAGAAGTGTTTGAACCATCCAATGCATGGGGAGATAAGGAAGAGTACTGGAAGAAATACGATGCTCTTGCAGCCCGGTATATTGAAAACTTCAAACTTTTTGCCAAAGGAGTACCTGATGAGGTGCTCAAAGCCGGTCCGGTCAGGTATAAAACCGCTTCAACAAAATAAGAAAATATTTTATTTTTGTTCAATCTGCTCTAACCGGTGCAACGGATAGGGAAATTGATTTAATCTTAGAAAACCCCGAAGATTTGGAAAGCAAAGGAAGAATAGGACGAAAGGGTTTTTTCCTGATTTCAATTTCAGTACTCCTGGTCATTTGCCTTCTTGTTCTGTTTTACTTATACAGGAAAGTGTATGCTCCGAATACAACCGTTCCGGAAAATGAAGCTTATTTTCTGTTCATTCCAACGGGTTCCGGTATCGGGGAGGTCAGGGATCTGTTGGTGGAATCCGGAGTTGTTCGGAATATGGAAACCTTTGATTGGGTTGCTGAACGGAAGAACTATCCAAACCATGTCCGACCCGGAAGATACCGGATAAGGAGCAGTATGAATAACAACGATCTGGTGAACATGCTTCGATCGGGCACACAGGAACCGGTTCAATTGATTTTCAATTCGGTTCGAACCCTTGAGAAATTATGTGGGATCGTGGCTGACCAGATAGAAGCAGATTCACTGGAGATTCTGAACCACCTGAATGATGAAACCTATATTTCCCAATTCGGGTTTAAAAAATTCACCGTTAAGGAGATGTTTATTCCCAACACCTATGAAGTTTACTGGAACAGCAATGCAGACCAGTTTATTCAAAGGATGGAGAAAGAATACCGACGATTCTGGACGGAAGAGAGAAAAAGAAAAGCAGAAGCGTTGGGATTAACAACACATGAAGTATCTACACTTGCCTCCATTATTGATGAGGAGACCAATAAGAATGATGAAAAACCTACGATAACAGGAGTTTATCTGAACCGGTTAACCCGCGGGATCCCTTTGCAGGCATGCCCTACATTACGGTTTGCCACGGGAGATTATACGATCCACAGAGTCCTTCTTGAACACATGAAAATAGAATCTCCATTCAATACCTATAAATACCGGGGCCTTCCTCCCGGGCCAATAAACATCCCTTCCATTGCCGGAATAGATGCGGTACTGAATGCTGAAAAACATGACTATTTTTATTTCAGCGCTAAAGAAGATATGTCGGGATATCACTATTTTTCAAAAACCCTTGCAGAACATAACCGATATGCAAGATTGTATCAAAAAGTATTAGACGAACAACGTGTGTATAAGTAGGGGGTAGTGATAATGCCTCAAATCAGTGAAACTTCAATTTTATTAGCAAAGCGAGATGAAAGTGGATAGTTGAACTCCTGCCCGCGGCAGGCGGGGATCCTGGCATCCGCCTGTAGTGTTGGCAGATCGTCAGGATACCTTAAATTTGCAAATGACGTTAAGGAATCCAGAGTCTGCGGTAATGCAAAAAAAGAATATATACCTGTCTGTCACCAACGATGTCGTAAATGACCAGCGGGTGATACGGATTGGACGTACACTGATGAAATCCGGTGCATCGGTATGCATTATTGGGAGATACATGGGCAATCCGTCCGGTTTGGAAAAGCTCCCTTTCAAGGTCATCCAGTTCAGGATTCTGTTTCCATCCGGTCCACTCTTTTATGCTTGCTTCAATATCCGGATCTTCTTCTATTTGCTTTTCCGGAAGGTGGATATCCTGGTGGCCAACGACCTCGATACATTGCTTCCAAATTATTTGATCTTCAGGATTAAAGGTAAAACACTGGTATACGATTCTCACGAATATTTCTTGGGCATACCTGAAATTCAAAATCGGAAAATTGTATTATGGATATGGAAAAGAATCGAGCAGTGGATCTTCCCGCATTTGAACTATGTCTATACCGTCTCTCCTTCGATCGCAGAGCTATTTCATAAGATATATGGAGTAAACGTGGATGTCGTTAGAAATTTCCCGGTCCGCTGGAGACCGGAAGATCATCCACCTCGGGGAGTTGCAGATCTGCCACAGGGGAAAAAGATCATTGTACTTCAGGGAACAGGGATCAATATAGACAGGGGTGCGGAAGAGGCCGTTGAAGCTATGAATCATCTTCAGGATGCCGTTTTGTGGATTATCGGTTGTGGCGATGTGGTGGATCTGCTCAAACAGAATGTCGCAGACCAGGAATTGAATGATAAGATCCGGTTTTTTCCAAGGATGCCGTATGAAGAGTTGATGGGTTATACCTCGATGGGACACCTTGGATTGAGCCTGGATAAAGATACTAACCTGAATTACCGGTTGAGCCTGCCTAATAAATTGTTCGATTATGTTCAGGCAGGGATACCCGTGCTGGCATCTGATCTGCAAGAAGTAGGACCCCTGGTACACCATTATGGGATTGGAGAGACGATTCAATCACACGATCCGGTTCATATTGCCCGAAAAATAGACGATATGCTTCAGGATGAAGAGAAAAGAAAAAAGTGGAAGAAAAACCTTACATCAGCTGCTGAAGAGCTCTGCTGGGAAAAGGAGGAGAAGAGATTGATGGAGATCTATGAACGGGTAGGGTTGGAGTTTTGATTAGGATTTGTAGTTCCTTGAGACACTTGAGACATTTCAGACATTCTGTCTAACCTGTGGCTCAAGTATCCAAACCTACTGCGCCTTGTTCTGTTCGAATACTTTTTGTGTAGTTATTTAATACCCCGCTGCCTGTCCATCTTTTCGGGATTCGGAGGCTCCGTAAAAAACCTTATTCACCGGATCCCACATGATTGCCTGGTATCCCCCGAATCCACCCACTGTCCATTCAATATTGTGTCCTTTCTTCATCAATTCACGAATGACGTCAGGATCGATACCGGACTCAAGGTAAACCGTTCCTCCATTGGTCATCTTCTCACCGGTTGGTTGTGATGATCCGCCATGCCGGATCCTGGGAGCATCCCCGGCTTCCTGCAGATTCATCCCGAAATCGATCAGGTTGACAATGATCTGAGCATGTCCCTGGGGTTGCATGGATCCACCCATTACACCGAAGCTGATCCAGGGTTTGCCATCTTTGGTGACAAAGGCAGGAATAATGGTGTGGAATGGTCTTTTTCCTGGTTCATAACAGTTGAAATGCCCCTCCTCGAGTGTGAAGAGTTCACCCCGGTCCTGCAGCATAAATCCCAGTTTATCCGGGACCATTCCCGAGCCAAGGCCACGGTAATTACTCTGTATCAGCGAAACCATGTTTCCATCCTTGTCAGCTACAGTCATATAGATCGTATTACCCTGTTCCAGTTCACCGGCGTCATACCGGCGCGCAGCCCGATTCGGGTTAATAAGCTTCCTCCTTTCGGCAGCGTATTCCCTGGATATTAACTGTTCGATGGGGATATCGTTGAAGGCGGGATCGGCATAATATTTTGCCCTGTCTTCAAAAGCAAGCTTTTTTGATTCTACAAAATGATGGATGTAATCGGTACTGCCAAATCCCATGGATGCAATGTCAAAGCCTTCCAGGATGTTCAGGATCTGCAGCGCAGCAGTTCCCTGTCCGTTTGGTGGTAACTCCCATACATCGTAGCCGCGGTAGTTGACAGAGATGGGATCCACCCATTCCGAAGAGTGGTTAGCCAGGTCTTCGTATGAAAGGAATCCGCCGTTTTCCTTCATGAACTGATCAATGGTTCGTGCAATTTCTCCTTTATAATAAACATCCCTTCCGCCGGTGGCAATTTTTTCCAGGGTGTTTGCCAGGTATGGATTACGGAAGATTTCCCCTTTGGCGGGAGGAGCTCCTTCCGGCATATAGGTCTCGCTCACGTTGGGAAAACGGGAGAGGGAGCGGGCACTCCTCCAGTAATATGCAATTAGCTCAGTCACCGGGAATCCTTCCCTGGCATACCGGATGGCTGGTGAAAGAATTGTTTCCATTGGAAGGGTGCCGAATCTCTTATGCATCTCAAACCATCCATCCACACAGCCGGGGACCGAGACCGGCAGAGGCCCGTGTGACGGGATCCGTTCAAAGCCGTTTTTCTTGAAATAATCGAGGGTGAGTGATTTTGGTGAACGGCCACTGGCATTCAATCCATATAGCTGTCCTGTTTTGCTGTCCCAGATAATGGCAAAGAGATCTCCTCCAATCCCGCTACCTGTTGGTTCCATTAAACCGATGACTGCATTTGCTGCAATCGCTGCATCGATCGCATTTCCACCCTGCTTGAGAATGTCCAGGGCAACCTGGGTAGCCAGGGGCTGACTTGTGCAGGCCATCCCGTGCTGTGCAATAACTTCAGACCGCGTTGCAAAAGGCTTACCGGTTAACCGGTCCTGACCGTGTATTGTGGTGAACAATAGAGCCAGGATGATAGATAGTAACATGTATCTTTTCATGGTTCTCAATATTAATTGTATTACGTGCTAAATGATAATCCTATTTCAGAAAAAGATTGATTGTTGCGAAACTCATGGCTTTGATACCGGTTCTGATTGAATTTTTATAATCCGGAGCAAAGTGCGGGGAATGCAGTGGAGGCATAGAAATGTCCTTTTCCATGGATTCGGCGTAAACCTCTGGATTCACCGCTCCAACCCAGAACATGAAGATTGGGATTTGTTCATCGGTTTGTCCGTATTTGCCGAAATCCTCACCAGCCATGGTGGGCTCAACCCTTACTACATTCTTTTCTCCCAGGATCCTGCTGAACGAAGAGGTGGCATGATGGGTTAATGCAGGATTGTTCTGAACCGGGGGTGTATACGAATCAGCAATCGTTATTTCAGGGAATTTGTTTTCGGGTAAACCGGCGGATATTGCCACTCCCCGGGTTATCCTGTGTATTGCTTCAATGATTTGACGATAGACATCGTCAGTATAAAACCTGATGGTTAGCTGAAGGTCAACCCGGTCCGGGATAATATTGTGCTGGGTACCACCGTGAATGGACCCAACCGTTACCACAGCTGGTTTAAGAGGGGAGATCTCCCTGCTGACAATGGTTTGAAGATCCACCACTGTTCGTGAAGCCAGAACAACCGGATCGATTGTTTCGTGAGGGTATGCACCGTGTCCCCCTTCACCAAAAATCGCGATGTCCACTGAACTTACACCGGCAAATGCCGCTTCGGGACAATAACCCACCATAGTGGACGGAAGTCCCGGATTGACATGAAATGCCAAGGCATAATCCGGTACCGGGAATTTCCGGAACAACCCTTCCTCGATCATGGCATTCGCCCCACCACTCTTCTCTTCAGCCTGCTGGGCTATCATGATCAGTGTACCTTTCCAGTGATCCTTAAGCGCAACCAGTGTGTTTGCAGTTCCCACCCAAACCGTCATGTGGACATCATGTCCGCAGGCGTGCATTACCGGAACTTCCTCCCCGTCTTCATTTTTCATCGTTACCTTGCTGGCATAGGGCAAACCCGTTTTTTCTTCGATTGGAAGGGCATCCATATCCGTACGCACCATAATCACGGGTCCATCACCATTTTCAAAAACACCAACTATCCCGGTCCCTCCAAAATTCCGGGTTATTTGAAAGTTAAGCTTCCCTAACTCTTCAGCCATCCGGCCCGAGGTGGCAAACTCCTGAAAAGAGAGCTCCGGATGTTGATGCAGATGCTTATATAAAGATTGATAATGATCCATTTTCGAATTAATCTCCTTTGAAATGGTCTCAACCAAAACCTTATCCTGTGCATGCAATGTTAACCCGGAAATAATGGTCAGTAAAATGAAAATTCTGGATCTATGAGTATGCATATGAGTTGTATTAGATGTATTCAAATATAGACATTGATTTTTGATTTCACCCTTAGAAAACATATCATTGTCGGTTTTTTTACTTTGTATGAAAATGAACCATTTAGTGGATGATTATGGAACATATGGAGCTGTTATTCATGACAAGTGATTATATAATCGACTTATAACCAGCATTATAAATTTAATGGTATGGTGTTTGGGAACATTCGTTCAGGTACAATATCTTGCAAAAAAAATAACCTAAATGAAATCAACATGTTTAAGAACTATCTGCTGGTTGCCTTGCGTAATATTTACAGGAATAAGCTTCACACGTTCATCAATTTGACGGGATTCTCACTCGGTCTGGCTGTGGTTATTCTGATTGGCCGGTTTGTATACCAAGAACTTAGCAATGACAAATTTCACCAGAATATAAACCAGGTCTATTTTGTTAAAACACTGGGTTGGTTTACACCCTATGCTCTTGCACCCACAATGAAAGATATGCTCCCTGAGGTAGAAAGTACGCTAAGATTGGATTATTACATGGCGAGGGATGCTGTTTTGAATTGCGGGAATGAGCCTGTTATTGTTGAGGATCTGTATTATGCAGATTCAACGTTTTTCGACTTTTTTGACTTCAATCTGATCTATGGCAATCCTGAGAAAGCCCTGGTTTCACCTAACTCTATAGTCCTCACTGAGAAAATGAAATATAAACTATTTGGAGAGGCAAATCCAATGGGTAATACCATTAGGCTCAATAATAAATATGACCTGACTGTTACAGGTGTTATCGCGGATGTTCCAACCAATTCATCCATCTTCTTCAATGGGTTAATGTCATTTAATACACTTTACCAGATGATGGAGCCTGAACGATTCGAAAGCTGGTATATGTACGTGACCAACACGATGATCATGGTTGGTGAACATACCGATATTGACCAGTTGAAAACAAAGATGGAACCATTTGCAGAAGAGCATCAATGGGATGAGTTTGATCTTTTATGTTTAAAAGACCTTCATTTTTTTGAAGAGGAAGTAGGAAAGTATCGGCAGGGTAATATCAAGAAATTGCTGATCCTGATCACGATAGGCATCTTTATTTTTTTCATTGCCATGATCAATTATGTTAATCTTTCTATAGCCACCTTCCTGACAAGATTAAGAGAAATGATGATTAGGAAGATAGTCGGTGGCTCCCGCAGGCAACTCATTTTTCAGATTCTGATAGAGCCGATTATTCTAAGTTTGATCGCCATGAATTTTGCCATCATCATTGCCAACCTGTTTATCCCTGAATACAATGAATTGATAAATTCGAATTTTTTATACCTGAATGCAAAAAGCATTTCATTCTGGGTATTCTTTATTCTGGGATCGGTTTGCCTGGGGCTCCTTGTTGGTATATTCCCGGCCTTCTATTTATCAGGAACTCGTTCACCTGAAATCCTGAGGGGGCAGACAGTGAAAACATCTGGTAAGGGTCTTTTCAGGAAACTACTGATGTTATTTCAGTTTATTGTTTCGACCATCCTTATCATCTGTTCCATGATGATGTTAAAACAGTTCCATTTTATCCGGTCAAAAGATCTTGGATTTAATCCTGAGAACATCATGGTGATCCCTTTATCAGAAGAACTAAATGAAAAAAGAACCCTGTTCCTTGATGAGATAAAAAATGATCCGAATGTCACAGATTATGCATGGTCGAGCTATATTCCCTGCGATGCGAGAATGATGGTTGGAACGGACATAGGTTATGAGGGAGAAACGAGAGAAGCTTTGTTTCATCTTGCTATAGTTGATGATAATTTTTTGGATCTGCTGGAATATGAAATAGTAAACGGCCGTCATTTTTTGCAAAATGTAGCAAGCGAGAAGTTGAATATCATCATGAATGAGAGTGCGGTAAAGGAATTTAACCTGGAAAATCCATTCAATACCTCATTCCCACCTCATAATGGAGATGCCGAAGGAAATCTTGTGGGTGTTTTAAAAGACTTTCATTTGCGATCCTTACACAGAGAAATCAGTCCGATGGTTTTTCGTCTCGATCCTGATAACACCGATCATCTTTTTCTGAAGCTTCATTCGGTTGAGAAAACCAGTTTGTCAAATACAACAAAGCACATCACGGAAATATGGAACGACATGTCTCCAAATTTCCCTCCCGAAATGTTCCTGTTATCCAACAGAATCAATGATCTGTATAAGGAAGATAAAAAAACAGAAAGGGTTATCATTTATTTTACCCTGGTGGCGATATTAATATCCTGTCTTGGATTATTTGGTCTTGTCTCATTTATGCTCCAGCAGAGAACAAAAGAGATGGGTATACGAAAAGCCAATGGAGCATTGGTAAGCGACCTGGTCGGATTGATACTGAAAGATTATCTCAAATGGATCCTTTTCGCATTCATCATTGCCTGTCCCATAGCATACCATTTCATGAACCGGTGGCTGCAAAACTTTGCTTACAAAACCGGACTGAGCTGGTGGGTTTTTGCATTAGCCGGTATCCTGTTTTTATTCCTGACCCTTATCAGTACTTTCTATCATATTCTTCGGACAACCAGTACCAATACGGCTGAAAGTCTGAGGTACGAATAGATCAAGATAAAAGATAAAAGTAAAAAGATAAAAGTAAATGAGACTATGGTTTCAGGAACAGCCGTGTGAACTGTAACTACTTATTCGAATTCCTGTCCGTCCGACAGGCGGGCATCCCGCTGAATATCGGGATCTTTATGATACTTCAAAAAATGGTGACAGCTTCCTATTTTATATTAATTAATACATTGATATACAATATTTTATAGAATTTTTAAAAATTGTCAATTCATTCAAAAAATGGTATTATATATTTGAAAATCAATTAAATAATATAATTTCTTTAGAAGTAAATAAATAGGAAGCTGTCACCATTTTTTTTGGCTTTGGAATATGAATAAATTTCAGGAGCTGTCTCTGCATGTTTTTAGCATGTATTGATGGATAAATCGGTTCAACTGGTTAAATAATCAATGGGAAATCGTTCCATGAAGCGCTATATCCCAGGCGATGAATAGTATTTCAATATGAACTACCCGTCCAAAACCAACCGCTTAAACAAAACACCATCCGTTATTCCTTCTGTATTGAATAAGAGCACCTTTGAATTGCGGTTCAGTCCAATTCTCTTTTTTCCATCCCTTAAGTCATCCACTGAAAGAAGTGCCATCAGTCCACCCAAACCCGCAGCCCCTGATTCCCCTGAAATTATTTGCGAATCGTTTCCTAAAGGATGGTATAATCTTTTCATCGCTTCTATGCATACCGTATCCGGTACCGACATAAATGCATCCGCACCCTGCTTCAGGATTTTCCAGGCAAGTTGTGATGGAAAGCCGCAATTCAATCCGGCTAACAGGGTTTGACGTGTTTTGGAGGTTATGGTTTGCCGGTTCCGTTTGATCGATTCGAGGATGCAATCGGTTTCGAATGCTTCGACAACAAAGAGGACTGGCCGGGGAGCCCTGGATACCCGGTTGAAATACCAGGCAGCACTGGCTGCCCAGCTTCCCACTCCAGCCTGGATCAGGATGAAATCAACGGGATGTTTTCTGAGCCATGATTCCATCTCCCGGAAGGATGTTTGGTAGCCTTGCATAATGAGTGTGGGTATTTCTTCATATCCCGGCCAGGATGTATCCTGAATCAGGACAGCACTACGTTCATGTGACCACTCCTTAGCGCTTTCAACCGCAAGATCGTAATTTCCATCGACCACAATAACCTCGGCGTTTTCTTTTTGAATCGATTCAATTCGTTCAGGAACGGTATGGTCAGGTACAAAAACAGTACATTGCTGTTTCAGAATCCGACAGATCCATGCCAGGGCCTTCCCATGATTTCCATCGGTTGATGCGCAAAACATATGATCTCCAGGATGGTTGTTCAGGTATTGCTGAACGGCAAACGATGCTCCCAGACCTTTGAATGCATTTAAACCAAAACGGGTTGATTCATCCTTTATCCAAAGTCCTCCAATACCCAATTTTTCAGCCAAAGCAGGCAGGGAAACCAATGGGGTGGGGTGGTACCCTTGTAATGATTTATGAAACCGAAAACCTTCATTTGAATTCAGAATCTTTTCAAGTGAAGGATCCAGTTGGATTGTCCTCTTTTTATGAGAATTAATCAGAAAGCCATGGGTTTGAGAATTTACCATATTTTCATTTTGACCCCTACGAAGCTATAATAAATATAATGATTTTAAAGAGCAATTAAATCATCTCAAAAAAAAATGGTGACAGCTTCCTATTTTATATTAATTAATACATTGATATACAATATTTTATATAATTTTTAAAAATTTTCAATTCATTCAAAAAATGGCATTATATATTTGATAATCAATTAAATAGAATAATTTATTTAGAAGTAAATAAATAGGAAGCTGTCACCATTTTTTTTGCCATTTTTTTTTGTGATTAGAGAATAAACCTTACAGATCAAGCAGGAGTTTTTCGGGATCTGAACCACTAAAAATCATTTTTTCCGGTGATTCCAGCAACTCCTTAACCTTTACAAGGAATCCCACGGAATCACGGCCGTCGATCAGCCGATGATCGTAGGAGAGCGCCAGGAACATGACCGGTCGGATCTCTACCTTTCCATCGACAGCAACCGGTCTTTCGATGATATTGTGCATACCGAGGATCGCTGCCTGTGGTGGGTTCAGAATGGGCGTAGAGAGCATAGAACCGAACAGTCCACCGTTGGAAATGGTGAAAGTGCCTCCTGCCATGTCATCCATCGAGATCCGGTTTTTTCTGGCTTTACCTGCCAGCTCGATGATCTTCTTTTCAATTTCGGCCATGCTCAATGCTTCTGCATTTCGGATGACGGGTACCAGCAATCCCTTATCAGCCTGCACAGCTATCCCAATATCGCAGTAATCGAAATAGACAATATTATCCCCATCGATCATGGAATTCACGCTGGGGTAGGTCTTCAGGGCAATAGTAACAGCCCGGGTAAAGAATGACATGAATCCCAGTTTAACACTATGTTTCTCCATGAATTGCTGCTGGTATTTTTTCCGGATTTGGATAACCTCGCTCATATCCACCTCGTTGAAGGTGGTTAGCATGGCTGTTTCATTTTTAACCGCAACCAGCCTTTGGCTCAATTTACGCCGTAAAGAAGACATTTTGACCGATTCGGATTCACGGGATATCTCCTTTGCCTGAGTTGAAACAACACCGGAATCATTCTGAGAGATAACTGCCTGAACCTCCTGTTTTGTGATCCGTTTCAGACCCTGAATGATATCATCTACATTCAATCCATGTTCCTTCATCATCTGTTGTGCGATGGGTGTAACTTTCACATCGCTTTTTTCTGAAGTTTTCACCTCTTCTACCTCAGGTTTCTTTGCTGGTTTTTCTTCAGGTTTTGCCGTTTTTTCTTCAGATTCCTTCTTTTTTGCGTTGCCGGTCGGTTTCACACTTGTGTCAATTGTACAGGCCACGGCTCCCACAGCCAGGGTTTCTCCTGCCCGTGCTATGATTTTTATCCTGCCACTGTCTGTTGCCAGCAACGGCAGGGTGGCTTTTTCCGATTCAACTTCAGCAACCTCCTGATCTTTCTCAACAACGTCACCATCCTCAACCAGCCATGTAGCAATTTCCACCTCTGAGATCGATTCTCCGGGGCTGGGTATTTTAATTTCGATTATCATAGGGTATAATTTTTTCGTTCAATTGGTTAACCGGCTTAAATTATAAATTTCGGTTTTGATTCCAGGTATTCATGCACTTTCAATACCTTTTTCCTGGTACTTCCCTCCACACACTGCAGTCCGCAATATTTATTTTTCAGTTCGCAGGTGCATTTGCGGAACACTTTATTCACGATCTCTTCCTGTCCGATTACATGGAGCCCGTTGAGGCCGGTTGCAGGGCTGCCGCTTGCCAGCCGTGCAACGGGGATCAATTCAACATTCTTGATTAAATCCCGGATATACCGCCAGGCACCCATGTTTTCCGGTTCTTCCTGAACCCATAGGTGCAACAGGGCTTTCGGATATCTCTTCAGGATTTTGCTCAATTTTTCTTCAGGGAAGGGATGCAATTGCTCCAGCCTGATCAGGGCAATATCCCGTGCACCCAGTTTTTGTTTGATCTTAAGAAGATCATAATACACTTTTCCCGAACAGAGTACTAAACGGAGTACTTTTCCTGCATCAACATCCGGGTCATCCAATACTTCAGCAAAACTTCCTTTTTCAAGTTCTTCCAGGGAGGAGATGCATTGGGGATGACGGAGCAAACTTTTTGGTGTGAAAATGATCAGTGGGATCATGAATTTCCGGATCATCTGCCTCCTCAGCAGGTGGAAAAGATTGACAGGGGTTGTCGGATTCACGATTTGCATGTTATTCATTGCCGCCATTGACAGGAAGCGTTCAATACGGGCACTGCTGTGTTCGGGTCCTTGGCCCTCAAAGCCGTGTGGGAGCATCAGCACAATGCCATTCATAACACCCCATTTCTCTTCTGCGGAACAGATATACTGGTCGATGATAACCTGTGCGGCATTATGAAAATCGCCGAACTGAGCTTCCCAGATGGTCAACCCTTTGGGCAGAGCCATTGCATAGCCGTATTCAAATCCCAACACACCGTATTCGGATAATGGAGAGTTGTAAATCTCAAACGGTCCCTGTGCATCGGAAAGATGTTTCAGGGGGTAATACTTCTCACCCGTTTCCTCAACCACATAAGCAGCATGCCGGTGAGAGAATGTCCCGCGTTCCGAATCCTGACCACTGATCTTCACCGGGTGTCCCTCTTCGAGAAGTGTCCCGTAAGCAAGGAGCTCCCCCATAGCCCAATCGATCTTGTCGCTTTCGATCATTTTCAACCGTTCATTGGTCAGTTTGATCAGTTTCCTGAAGAATTTCTTATCCTCCGGCAGGTGATTGATCTTTTTCGCGATTTCCAACAGTTTTTCACGGGCTACTCCTGTCTTTTGGTATTTGACAATATCCTTCTTTTCCGGGTGTGTAAACGATCCCCAATCTTCATCCAGGAATTGTTTGATATGGACCTCGTTGGTTTTCTGGGAGATCTTCAGTTTCTCCTCCAGGAGCTCCTCGTATTCTTTTTCTGCTTTTCGAATTTCTTCTTCTGAAAGGATGTTTTGTTCAACCAGCTTTTTGCTGTAGATATCCCTGGGATTCGGGTGTTTTTCGATTATTTTATAAAGAAGCGGCTGGGTAAAGCGTGGTTCGTCTCCTTCGTTGTGACCGTATTTACGGTAGCATAAAATATCGATGAAAACGTCCATATGAAACTCCTGCCTGAATTCCATGGCTAACCGGATCACGTGCATGAGGGCTTCCACGTCGTCCCCGTTCACATGAAAGATAGGCGCTTTGGTAACCTTACCGATATCGGTACAATAGGTGCTTGACCGGGCATCCAGGTAATTCGTGGTAAATCCGACCTGGTTATTTATGACCAGATGGATGGTACCCCCCGTTTTATAGCCCGTAAGCTGGGACATCTGAATAACTTCATAGACCAAGCCCTGGGATGCGATGGCTGCATCACCATGGATCAGTATGGGTGCAAGCTTGTTATAATCACCCTTGTATTTGTGATCTATTTTTGCCCGTGCGATGCCCTCAACAACAGGATCCACAGCTTCCAGGTGAGAGGGATTGGGAGCCATATTTAAACGGACCTTTTCCCCATTATCGGTTACGATATCATTACCATATCCAAGGTGGTATTTCACGTCACCCAGAGAGATGGTTTCATCGTAAAAGGTCCCGTTGAATTCATTGAAAATATCCTCATAGGGTTTCTGGAGAACGTTAGCCAAAACATTTAACCTTCCACGGTGCGACATACCAATGATAAACTCACGGATACCCAGTTCGGCTCCACGTTCAATCACTGCATCAAGAGCCGGAATAAGGGATTCTGCACCCTCCAGTGAGAACTGTTTTTGATCGATGAATTTCTTATGGATAAAATGTTCAAATCCTACAGCTTGTTTCAGAAGAAAATAGATGTGCTTTTTCTCCTCTTCAGTAAAATCAGGTGTGATGAGTCCCGGTTCCAGTTTATTCTGTATCCATTCGATTACCAGCGGATTTCGAATGAATCCATATTCAACCCCGATGGACCGGCAATAGGTTTGTTTCAGGCGTGAGATGATCTCTTTCAGTGTTACAGCACCTGCTCCAATCTGTTTCCCTGCCTGAAACGTAGTTTCCAGGTCACTTTCTGAAAGGTCAAAATTTTCCAGGTCAAGCGTTGGAGTATAGGTCCTTCTTGTCCGGACAGGATTGGTTTCCGTAAAAAGATGTCCCCTCCTGCGGTATCCCTCGATCAGGTTGATGACCTTGAACTCTTTGTCCATGAACCCGGGTGAAGGCTCCGTGTCGTAATGGGTACGGGCAAAATCAAATCCCTCGAAAAATTTACTCCAGCTTTCATCTACCGAGGAGGGGTCAGACCGGTACTGTTCATACAGCTTTTCAATGGCTGCGATATCACTGCTCCCAAGATAGGTTTGTTTATCCATTTCGTTCAGTCTGTTATACACCAGGCATTTGCCGCACAAAAGTATAAAACTTTTTGATAATAACGGGATCGACACTCTTAGTTGGGGTCTGGTTTTCAGGTTTTATGGACCATTTATTGTATATGGATGGATTGCCACAAATTTGTTGCTATAAACCAAACAGGTGAGAGTCCCTTTTTCTGTTGTATGAAAATGAACCATTCCATGAATGATTTTGGAACACTTAGGGCTACTATTTATAGAGAATAAATATGTAATTGTCATGTATTCAGTATTATGCATATTATGGTACGGAGTTTGGTATTTGTTGATTTAGGTATATTATAGATTAAATCCTAAACAACAGATTGACAATTTTATCATTAGCTGTTTATGGATGACTAAAACAAAGAATGCATCTTAATGGGCTTAAAGTGAATAATATTGATCAAATGAAATCAAATAATATGCGGTTTTGTATCCCAGGTGAGTTCAGGGTTACAGATTTAGGAGTAGCAATCTTCTTCCTGTTTATTCTTTCACTGTATCCTTTTTCAAATGCAAATGCACTGGTAAATCAATCGAACCAAATAATTCAAACTTCAAAGCAGGATAAAGGTGAATTGAAGATTATAGAGGGTATTCCCTTCCTTAAATTATCGGGAACTTACTATGAGATGGGTGAACAGTATGGTAGGCTTCTTAAAGAAGATATGCAGAAGATCTATACTCATCTTATTCCCTATAAAGATAAATGGTTACAGGAACTCCCGGATGATATTTATCAGAGACTGGAAGGACTGACCCCTGAAGAGATGATACAACAATTAAAAGGTATGGCGGATGGATCCGGTTTGCCTTACCATGATTTATTATTAGGCGCTTACTGGGGAGTCCTGGAGAGAGGGGGATGTTCATCGATCCTTGTGAAAATTAAAAGAGGCAGAAAAAACGAAAGAATCCTCCATGGCAGAAATTATGATTATGGATATGAAATGGGGAAATTTCCTGTTGTTGTTGAATATCAACCCAAGGGAGGAATCAAACATATTGTGATCGGAACAATTGGTTATGTGGCTGCACCTCATGGCGTAAACGATTATGGAATAACCGTTTCCGAGAACATGGGACCTGGAGACAGAAGAGAAAATACAATCCATTACATGTCACCGAATCTTAAATTAAGGGAAATATTATACTCTGCAACAAACCTCCATCAGGCGGATGAATTATCTGAAGAATACAAATCGGATGTTGGCGTGATCCACACTATAAGCAGTGGTTCAGAGAATGATGGAGCTATTTATGACATTTATTATGATATAGTAAAGCGAAATAATTTTGACGATAATAACTATCTATTTGCTACCAGTAGTTATTTAAATAAGGAGATGAACAGGCAAATTGAATGCCCTCGATACAAAATCATCGACGGTTATGCAAAAAAAGGAATGATTAACTCTGTTGATGATATGATAAAAGTCCTTGCTGATCCGGGGAGTACCTATGGTGTGAATAATTCCAGTACCATACATTCGATTGTATTTGATCCGCAACAAAAAACCATCTACATGGCATTTAATGAAAAATTTGCTGCATGGAGTAAATGGTTGAAATATGATTGGGAAGAGGATAAGGTGACTGTATATCAAGAGGCAAATACGGATGAACTTGAGAAATCAGATAAGGTAGAACTGACTGGTGTTCATGTTATTGGTGCATACTGGCAGGGAGACCCAGCACTTCCCCAAGGACTTGTTTTAAAAAACCTACATTTTGTTCTACAAATTAAAGAATGGTTTAAAGAGAAAAATGTGCAACAGTTGTATGACTTCAGTGCTCGTGCTACAAAAGAATTAACCTTACGATCAGAAGGCCATCCGGATATTACAGCAACATTGACCAAAGGGACAACTTCAACACCGGATTTTCATGGATTTTGGTTTGAGGTGAACGATACGGATCTCGATAAAATGGTTCCGAATATCCCATATACAATACATTTCGAAAATATTAGTGCAATTTACAAATGGTTTGTCGAAGAGGGTGTATTTCTGATTCGGCCCGAAGAACAATAAAAATTTATTTTATTGTTCACTTTGTATATTTCACCACGGTTAACTTTCGTGTTTATCAATTGCCCACCTTTTTCATTCAGAATTTCAATGTAAACACAGTTTTTTCACCCTGGATCGAATAAACGGAAAGTGTTCCTTCGTGTTGCAGCATGATCTGCCTGGATAGACTTAATCCGATTCCGGACCCGCTGGTTTTCGTTGTGAAAAAAGGAACGAAGATATCCTCCATGATATCGGCTGGTATACCCGTTCCGTCATCCTCAACCTGTAAAACAATGCTATTCTGGTTCTTCATTGCTTTTAATACAATATTCCCGTGAACTTCCTGATCCATTGCTTCGGCAGCATTTTTCACCAGGTTTATCAGCACTTTTTCCACCAGGTTTATATCAGCAACCAGTTCCAGATTTGCCTCTGAAATAGTTGTCTTGAGCGATATGTGCTTTTTCTCCATTTCTTCCTGCATCAATTTTTTTACCCGGTTAAAAAGCGTTTCAATTTTGAATGGAGCGAACTGGGGTTCGGGCAGGCGGGAAAGGGTTCGGTATTTGCCGACAAAATCGATGAGTCCTTCCCCTGTCTCTTGGATGGTGTGCAGGCCGGACACTGTTTTTTTTACCGTGTCCGGGTTTATTTCCATTGGCTGGATGGGCTGGTCTTCCTTCCCTTTTATAAAATACGCGGAAATGGACCGGGTAAGAGATAGGATCGGGCTAACGGAATTCATTATTTCATGGGTCAGTACCCGGATCAGCTTCTGCCAGGAGTCGAGCTCCTTCCTTTCCATCTCCCTCACAATGTTTTGAATGGTAATGGTGTTCAGAGTTTCCCCTTCGGTTTTGATCATATCTTTTTTCAGAAGAAGTTGTTTGACTGTTCCATGCATGTTTGTTCCCCGGTTGGGTTGGATTACCCTGACCACTTCAGGTCTTCCCGGTTGGAGGTTAATCATGCGATCATACAGATCCGCCTCAATACCCTTTAGTTTGCTTATATGGTTCAGAGTCGACAGATTTAATAATTCCTTTGCTGCCTGGTTTATCATCCTAACCGCTCCGGTGTCATAATAAAGGATGATACCAATGCCAATGTTATTGACCAGGTTTGTCAGGAGAAGTGATTGTTTTTGACCTTCTGCCCTTACAGAGAGTAATCGTTCGTTCAGATCCCTCATGGACTGATAGAGATCACGGAGGTGTTTGTTTTCTGCCGCCTCCTGAAAAATCAACATGGAATCCTCGTTTTTCACGGCTGAGAAAAACCGGGTTATATTGCGGTTGACCTGGTTAATAAACCGGAAAAGGTGGATGATTTGCAGGGTGAGAATCAAACCTATACCGAGGAGTGTAAACAGGTATTCACCCGGTAATCGCTGAATGACCGGAAGTATCAGAAACCCGGTAATAAAAATCAGTACAAGTCGAATTACAATGTTAATGTAAAAGTTTTTCAGGATCATTTTTTTCGGGTATTCGGTTTGAATTGTTTATTAAGACCATATTTCACCAGCTTGTTATAGACGGTTTGCCGGGTTAGCCCTAACTCTTCAGCAGTTTTTGAGATGCTCCCGTGGTGATGTTCCAGTGCGTCTCGTATTGCTTGTTTTTCCATCTCTTCCAGTGTTAACGGTGTTCGGGTAGTTGCCCGGCCTGGTTTCCTGACTGAAAGGATCAGATCATCCGGATTTAATATATCTGAATCGCTAAGGATTACTGCTTTTTCAATGGTATGCTGCAGTTCTCTCACGTTTCCGGGCCAGCTATGGTTCATCAGCATATCCATGGATCTTTCAGGGATTTTTACCAGGGGCTTCTGGTATTTCTGGCAATATTTCCGGATGAAAAAATCGGTTAGCCGGAGGATGTCTTCTCCACGTTCGCGTAAAGGATGTATCTCGATCTCTATGGTATTGATCCGGTAATAAAGATCTTCGCGAAATAAATTCCGATGAATCAGTTCTTTGAGGTCTCGGTTTGTTGCACATATCAGTCTTATATCAATGGGAATTGGTGTGTTGGATCCTAAACGGAATACCTGGTGGTTTTGTAATACTGCTAACAGTTTCACTTGTAAGGGCAAGGAAAGATTTCCAATCTCGTCTAAAAACAGGGTTCCTCCGGAAGCAATCTCAAACCTTCCCGGCCGCTCCTCCCAGGCATCGGTAAAAGCCCCCTTAACGTGACCGAAAACTTCACTTTCAAAAAGTGATTCACTCAACGATCCCATATCAACTGATACAAATATTTCATCCGTTCGATCCGATTGACGGTGTATTTCATGGGCGACCAGTTCTTTTCCTGTGCCGTTTTCCCCGGTGATCAGAACATTTGTTTTTGTCCCGGCAACTTTTTCTATGATGGCAAACACCTCGGTCATCACCGACGATGAACCGATCAATGGATCATAACTCCGCTCAATATTCCGGGTCAAATGTACCTGCTTGTTGCGGAGCTCCCGGATCTCAAGTTTTGATTGCCTGAGCTTGTAAGCTGATTTCAGGGTGGTGATCAGCTTTTCATTATCCCATGGCTTGAGAACAAAATCAATTGCACCCTTCTTTACTGCCTTGACAGCCAGTTCCACATCACCATAGGCGGTGATCAAAACAACACCAGTATCCGGATCGATTTGCAGGATCTGCTCCAGCCAATATATCCCTTCATTGCCACTGCTTATTCCAGCAGCAAAATTCATATCCAGCAAAACCAGATCAATCTTGTGTTCGTGAATGAGACCGGGAATCAGGTTTGGATTGGTGGATGTATGGATGCCGGAAAATTCCTGCTCGAGCAGGTGAACCAGGGCTTTGATTACATTCTTGTGATCGTCTACGATCAGCAGGTTTGCTTTTATCATACCGTTTTTTGGCTCTATGCCGGGATATCCGATTTGAAAATTTGTTAAAAATTTAGACAAATATTGTCAAAATATTAGACAAATCCAAAAAAAATGACAAAAAAATAATATCCTAACACGCTATATTTCTTTAGTTTACAAACTATGGCACGTTTCTGGTTTAATCTGGCACTGGAAAGAGAGTCATGCTAAATTGATTTGGGAAAAAGTAATTCATAACCTAACTTACCGGTCATGCTTAACAACTATCTGAGAGTCATCATTCGGAATCTGGTAAACAACAAGTTGTATTCGGTTGTCAATCTGGTTAGTTTAACCATTGGGTTCACCTGTTTTATCACCATTTTTCTCTGGGTTGAGGACGAAATGAGTTACGGAGGAGCCGGGGAGAGTGGGGAGCATGTTTATCAATTAACCATCACGCATGAAAATGGTGCATTGGATCCGAATGTTCCCTATTTTCTTCCTTATGCGCTGGCGGAAATTTACCCGGAGATAAAGAATTACACGCGCATATATCGCCTGAGCAACATTACCAACTGTGTTTTTGCTTACCAGGCGGCAGGTGAAGAACCGGTGATGTTTTATGAAAAAAATGTTATTAAGGTTGATACCGGTTTCTTTTCCATCTTTCCGTTTCCTTTTATGTCCGGTGATCCACAGTCTGCCCTGCTGGACAGGAATGGAGTCATCCTGAGAAGGCAGGTTGCGGAAAAGTATTTTGGAGATGCTGATCCCATTGGAAAGGTTCTGTTATTTAATAACCAGCTTTCTTTGACGGTCACAGGGGTTGTTGATGTCCCATCAAAATCGGTTCAGCAGCCCGATTTTATCCTTCCCCTGAAGAGTAATTTAGCAACGAATTACAACTGGTGCGATCCATCCTTTATTCTTCTGCATGGCGCCACTTCACTTAACGCATTCACGCAGAAGATTGCCGGTTCGATCATGGATCTTTATCCTCATCCACTTCCGGGGGAACTCGTTGTTGGAGTCTTACCGGTCTCGAAGACTCATCTGAGTTTCGGACGGATGAAGTACATCTTTATTTTTTCAGCGGTTGCTTTTTTCATCCTTCTTGTAGGGTGCATTAATTTCATCATACTGACTACCGGCAGATCAACCAGGAAAGTTATCGAGGTCGGGATCCGAAAAATCGCCGGGGCACAAAGGGGCCAGTTGATCATTCAATTATTGACTGAGTCGGTGCTGCTTGCCTTACTGGCATTATTCCTTTCATTCATCCTGGTAGAGCTTACAATACCCGCATTCAGCAAGTTTTTTAATAAAGAGTTATCCATTGGTTATTTTGCTCGTCCGCAGATCATCCTTCTGTTCCTGCTGGCATCTATTGTTGTTGGGGTTCTTGCCGGAATTTTCCCAGCCCTGTCGTTTACCCGGAGAAGCCCCATAGCTGCTATACAGATCATTCACCGTGTTCGTGCAAAGAGATCCCTGTTTCTAATTGGTTCTGTCATTGCACAGTTTACCATATCATTTTTCCTCCTGGCGTGCACCCTGTTGATCATCAGGCAACTTTCCTTCATGATGAACCAGCCCCTGGGATTGAATATTGAGAACATTATTGAAATTCCGATGAATCAATCGTTAGGGAGTCGTTTTTTAGCCTATAAGGAGAAGTTGATGACCAATCCGAACATTGTCCGGGTCACGGCAGGTCAGGCAGTCCCGTTTAATGAAGATCGTAAGACCGGTCTGGATTGGGAAGGAAAAAGCCCGGAACATGTTCCTGTCGTACGATATTCCATCATATTGCCTGAGTATATCGAAACGTTTCAGATGGAGTTCACCAGGGGCCGTAGTTTTACAAACGATTTTGTTACCGATGTTTCAAACTTTGTGATCAATGAGAAAGCGGTGAAACTTTTAAATGTAGAGGATCCGATCGGTAAGAAGATCACCTTTTGGGGCACGAAAGGGGAGATCATAGGGGTGGTTAAGGATTTTCATCATGTATCGCTTCATCGCGAAATATTACCCCATGTTTTCACCATGCAGCCGACATTTTACAACAACGTGAACCAGGTATTCATAAAGATCCGTCCGGATAATATTCAGGAAACATTGCAGGAAATAGAATCGGTGACCAAATCATTTGCACCCGGTTATCCCTTTCAGTATAATTTCATTGATTCTGGTGTAGGGAAGTTATATACCACGGAGAAAAAACTGGGTACGATCATCACCCTGTTTGCTCTCATTTCAATTTTTATCACCTGCCTGGGTGTTTTCAGCCTGTCAACCTTCGTGGCTGAACGGAGAACAAAAGAGTTTGGGATCCGGAAGGTTAACGGAGCCAGAGTCATCCATCTCTTATATCATCTGAACATTGATCTCATTCTATGGATCGGGATCTCATTTGTTGTTGCTGTTCCACTTGCATATATTGCCATGCACAGATGGTTGCAGAATTTTGCGTTCAAGGTAGCGGTTCAAACATGGATCTTTCTCCTAACCGGTGCGATTGTCCTGATTATTGCTTTGTTAACCTCGAGTGGTGTTACATTGAAATCGGCTTTGAGAAATCCGGTAGATTCACTAAGGTACGAATGAGCAGAGAGCATAGGGCATAAAGCCAATCGTATAGGGTAAAGGATAACGGATTATAGAAGGGAGAAGATATACTTGAACGCCGGATCAATAACCATCCCGTTGAAACTAACTGCCCTCACAAGAAGCTGTCGGATAGTCGCTTTTCCCTTATCTATTCTGTTCCTGAGGATTAGTTTTCTTTCAACACATTCTCGTCGTACTCGATTTCGAAACGAAGCTTATGCTTTGCTTCTTCCTGGGCGAGCATCAGGAACACACCACGGGCTTCCGGATCGTCTGTTTTGCCGGCAAGGTTTGTATAGAGCTTGAATGCAGCTTTTTCTTCCTTCAT
>Ga0315547_1000624_pt1 | contig 33499 bp, 25 predicted proteins | sample SalMarSW160240MG_2_FD_202542 | JGI IMG/M metagenome (GOLD analysis project Ga0315547, IMG submission 202542) | Salt marsh sediment microbial communities from the Plum Island Ecosystem LTER, Massachusetts, United States - Salt Marsh Sediment SW1601-240 ...
TACACCGCTCTATGAATCCGGATTTTACCACAATTATTTCCCGACAGATTACGAGAAGATTGACCCGGAATACGGAACAATGGAAGAGTACATTCATTTTATTAAAGCAGTCCATCAGCGGGGAATGAAGTTTCTGATGGATATGGAAACGCAATATGTTCAGAGTGGTCACCCGTGGTTTGATGATTCGTATAAAAATCCCGCATCACGGTATGATGATTTCGTCTATTACAGCGATCCTGAGAATCAATATCCGGAGCAGCTCTTCATGCCAACCAGATCTGACCTGTATGAATTCAGCGCATGGCCTGATAAGAAATATTCTATCGTACACCTGAACCTGAACCATCCGAAAGTAAAAAAGTGGATGAAGGATTTCTATGCTTTCTGGGTCGATCCGGACGGAAATGGGGTTTTCGATGACGGCGTGGATGGTTTCCGGATTGATCACATCATGGATGACCTTGATAATAAAGGCATATTTACGAACCTTTACAGTAATTTCTGGAACCCCATCTTTACCCGTTGCAAAGAGATAAATCCGAACCTGTTTATTGTAGGAGAACAGGCAAACTGGACGGAATACGGGGATGAAATGGTACACCGGAGTGGAGCAGATGCTGCTTTCAATTTTCCATTGAAATTTGCGATGGCAGGTGAAGCAGCAACAAGCACCATGTACGATGAAGGAACCCGGTCGCTTATCAGGATCAACCCTTCGAAAATTCATGAAGCAGTAATCGAAACATTAAACCGATTTCCGGAAGGAACCTACAGTGTTAATTTCATAGAAAACCATGATACCGATCGTTGGGCAAGCATTGTCGGTGAAAACAATGGACTGTTAAGGGCGGCAGCGGTGCTAAATCTCATGCTACCTGGTGTTCCTTCCATCTACTATGGTCAGGAACTGGGAGTCACGGGTGAAACAGGTGATTGGGGTTCAGATGCCAACCACATCCCGGTACGCGAAGCGTTTCCCTGGACGCCGGACCCGGATACTCCCGGAATTGCCCTGTTTTATAAAAATACAGGGGAATGGTGGGATCAGTCATTTTTTTTAACCGGTGGGGTTGAGCGGTTTGCTTTGTCACTCCAGCAAGATGATCCTGAGTCGCTCTGGAATCTTTACCGGAATCTCATCGCCATAAGGGAACAATACATGCCGTTACGACACGGTGATTACCAACCCATTGTTTTTGATGATGACCATGTGCTGGCATTTGCACGGGAATGGCAGGAAGAAAAAATAGTGGTTATCATTAACCTGTCAGAAGAAGCTTTAAAACTTGATCTGGCTGGGAAAATTGACGGAGAGCCGGAGCCTGTTCTTGGTGATTTTGATCTCCGTGAGGATCATTCAATACGTTTAGACGCCTTCGAATTTGTTGTCCTGAACATCTCAAAGCAATAATAACACCCCCACATTGAATAAAATCAATAATAAACTCTCATCATTAAATATTTCTCGATATTGGTAGTATTACTACCCATTTATCTAATTTTTTAATGAAAAATAGTGATGTAAAATTTGATTTTCATTAAAATTGTTCTATTTTTGGTAGTATGACTACCAATTCTGACAAAAAATTAATGAATCTCCTGGCCAATCATGTGCCAGGAACAGTACTTCTTGCATCATGGCTGGAGAAGAATGGTTTCTCTCGAGATCTGCAAAAATATTATCTGAAAAGCGGCTGGCTTGAATCTTACGGGGTCGGAGCATTCAAGCGACCAAATGAAAAGGTACAATGGGTCGGAGCTTTGAACTCATTACAAAGACAAACCAAATTGCCAGTTCATGTTGGCGGATTGACATCCTTATCACTTCAAGGACTATCCCATTATGTCCGCTTTGAGAAGGAACCACTCTATCTGTTTTCACCACAATATGTTAAACTACCAAAGTGGTTTCTCAATCAGGAATGGAGCAAGCAGATAATACATGTGAAAACAAAATTTCTGCCTGCAGACTTTGCATTGTTTGAACATTTTCAGGACGGATTGAAACTTCAAATATCATCTCCTGAACGTGCAATACTTGAGTGCTTGCATCAGACTCCGAATCGATTCGATATGGTAGAATGTTATGAAATTCTTGAAGGTCTTCCCAATCTTAGACCAAATGTCCTACAGGAATTACTGGAGAAATGCAATTCCATAAAAGTAAAACGTCTGTTTTTATTCATGGCTTCCAAAGCAAAGCATCAATGGTTGGATTTTGTTGACCATACCAGGATAGCGTTAGGAACTGGTGACAGGGTTCTTGTAAAAGGAGGCGTTTATATATCGAAGTACCGGATATCAATACCTAAGGAAATGGCTACATTATGATCTCGCAATCTTATATTTCACAGGCCGACCTGCTTCTGCAGGTGATACCTCACATAGCAACAGAGAAGACACTCGCATTGAAGGGTGGAACTGCCATTAATCTTTTCTTACGGAACATGCCTCGGTTATCTGTCGATATTGACCTCACATATTTGCCATTTGATAACAGGGAAACTGCACTAACCAATATTTCTGACACACTTGGCAGGATCAGGGAACGGATACTGAAATCAATCCCAGGTACCACCGTTAACAATCATACAATTGAAGGAAATGATGTCAAATTGTTGGTCCAGTCTCAAAAAGCACAAATAAAAATCGAGGTAAACACGATAACACGTGGTCATCTCCATCCAGCGAGATTACTCCAGGTAAATGAAATTGTACAGGAAAGATTTAAAAAATTTGCTGCAATACAGGTGGTTTCCGATGCAGAGCTATATGGGAGAAAAATATGTGCAGCACTTGACCGGCAACATCCCAGGGATTTGTTTGATGTGTGTTTGTTATTTCAGGAAGCAGGGTTTAATGAAGATGTCAAAAATGGATTCATTGAAGCACTTGTAAGCCATATGCGAACAATGCACGAGGTTTTGCAGCCTCATCTGCTGGACCAGCGGTCTGCATTTGATAAGCAATTTCAGGGAATGTCTGATATTGAATTTACATATGAAGACTTTGAAGTAACACGTGAACAACTTGTCAAAGTTGTTCATTCAAATTTGTCCGAAACGGATCGTTCTTTTTTGCTGAGTTTTAAACGAGGGAATCCGGATTGGAATCTGTTTCCAGTTGCAGGACTTAATGATATGCCAGCTATCCAATGGAAACTACTGAATATTCAAAATTTGATGAAATCCAATCCTGGGAAACACAAGGAATTACTGTTGAAGCTGGAGACGTTGCTCTCTAAATCAGAATGACCAGGTTTTTAATAACCAGGATAGCTACTTTTTTAAATTTCTATAACAAATTATTTTAAGTTGGTTACTGTCCCTACTTATACGTTTCCTCTTACCTGATATTGATTACTTAATTAACTGTGATTATACTCCGGGAACCCTTTGTGACTTATTCCTGAAGTATTTTGTTTACCAGATCTGTTAATTCATCTATTTTCTGCTGTTGGTTTTCGATTTGTTTTTGTTGCTCTTTCATTGTGGAGTTTAGCTGGTCAATGTAAACATGAGCTTTTTCTAGCTCCTCTAGGATACCTCTACTTCTCGCACCCCATTCTACAACTTCATTTCCGTTATCATCTTTGATTGCTTTAGGTACAGCTGACAGATGTTTGTTCTTCCACATGTATCTGGAATGATCTTCTATCGACTCAAGTTTAAATTCATTTTCAAAAACATAATCTGCATGTAATGCACTACCTCTTTGATAAATGCTGCCATTTACATCTAATGTTCCCTGAGGACTCATGGTTCCGATGCCTGTATTTCCATTTTTTAGAATGGTTAGTGCAGTTGATCTAACTCCAGCAGACCCATTACCAACCATAAACAAAGGATCAGTTTCTATCCATTCAGAAGTTTGGGAAAGATTGGGTATTGTATCATTGCTAATTCCAAAAACACTCAAATAACTCCCATTTGCAATAGTTCCTATTCCCATGCTAACAGAAGCATAAGAAAGAGTTTTAACTCCACTTCCAATTGCATAAGAATAGCTTCCCTGAGCTATTGGCCCATTACCAATAGCAATTGAGCCATTCCCATATGTTTCAGCCTTATAACCCATAGCAATCGAATGTTTTCCATAAGCATCACAATTATCACCTATAGCAGAAGAGCCCCATTCATTTGCCGTACATTGATATCCACCTACCGCAGCAGAAAAAGGAGCAGTGGCTTTATTCATATACCCAAGTGCAAGGGCACCAGCTCCCCTAGCTTCTGATCTATACCCGATTGCAGTAGCACCTAATCCTGTATAAAAATTTGGATAATTAACATATGTATCTGTTGCATCATTAGTTGTGGATTGGTCCCCCGCTGCAAAAGAATAATTAGAATTAGCCTGAGTAAGGTGACCACTTGCTGTTGAACCTATACCTTTTGAAATAGTACCAAATCCCATTGAAGTGGCATATTGGCCATCAGCAATAGTACTGTAACCTAAGGCAAGGGATTGGGAACTCCTGGCTTCTGCGCCAGAACCAAAGGCAAAAGAATTGGGATAAATAGCCTTGGCGTTATCCCCAAGTGCCAGCGAGCTAGATCCACTTGCAATGGTTGAATAACCAAAAGCAAAAGAACTATTCCCTGTAGCCTGGGAATTTCTTCCTATTGCAGTTGAATAGTCCCCGTAAGCACGAGATTTATAACCCAAAGCCTGGGAGAAATCTCCAATTGCTTTCGATTCAAAACCAGTAGCTACTGAATTGGTTCCAACACTATCCGGGCTTTCAATAAGGACCCTTCCTGCTAAAAAAGCTTCCTTAAATGGATACCATAATATACGAGGCTGGCTGGGATTGATGACAGTTGCTTCATTTTGTGTAGAAATATTGAAATAGTACTGATCGAATCCCTTTCCGGGCGTGAAGCCTCCTATGGCAAAACCACCTTCACTGTCTTTTGTGTTTGTAGTGTCCAGGTAAATACGTACACTATCAGGTGTTACTCGGAAGTATTCCCCAGTTTCTCCTTTTCCCGGGGTAAAGCCTCCTATGGCAAAACCGCCTTTGGTCCCTTTAACATCATCATCATTTACATAGACCCTGACACTATCTGGAGTCACACGCAAATATTCATTGGTGATTCCCTTTGTAGTTGGACTGAACCCACCGATAGCGAAACCTCCCTTTGTACCTTTAGATTCTGAATCATCCACATAGACTCTCACCCCTTCATTATAAACTGCAAATACTGTTTGTCCATCACTCCTTTTTACTTCAAACAGTGCTGAATCAACTGGAGCACTTGCATCTCCTACAATATCTAATTTCTTAAGGTCGTTAACAGATTCTGCATTCAATGCATAAGGAACTGACAACAGTTGACTAGTTCCAATTTCAGAATAGGTAGTTCCTCCGGTTGCATCCATCTCCACTTTCATAAAATAAGTATTACTCCCCCAATCAATTACAGCGAAATCATCGGATGTTGTGCCACCTCCGATTGCAAGTGTTACCAACCCATATGAGTTCGTTGTTGGTGAATGCGTTTCACTATAAACAACAGTACCACCAACACTACCTTGTAGGATGCTGATCTTTATACTTACTGCTTGATCTTCTACTATATTTCCCACATCATCTCTGACCACTGCCTGGTAATTGAATTTTTGTGGTGTTTGTCCAAATGCATAGATAACGCATATTATAAATAGTCCAATTGAATGTATTATTCTTTTCATTGGTTTTGTATTTTAAGTAAATGTTGTTAGTTAATTCAAGTTGAGAAATAAATTTATGAAATAAAGGAACTTAAGCCAATTAATAATTGATATTTGAAAACATATTTGTATTTCATTCATTTCCCTGGGCAAGTGCAATGAATGCAACAGATTTTAGACTGATTGTAATGAATGTGGTTGGGGGATTTGGGTAGTGGTTTTGATAAAAGTATTTTTTTGTATCTGTTATTCTGTAAATAGTTGTTAGGAAAGTTGATCCCCCAAGTCCCAACTATTTATTTTGATTGGCAAGGGGTTGTTCAATTATTCCTTTTTTGGTTTACCTTTCTTCAACTCTCAAACATGTTTAACGTCTAATACCAATGGACAGATTTAAAGTAAAGGATAAGAGATAGTTTATTAACATCCCGTGAAGTGAAGGAGCTATTGAATTGCTCATCATCCACTTTGCAAAACTTCCGAATTAGGGGACTCATTCCATTTACCAAACTCGGAGGTAAAATATTTTATTCTTATGAGGATCTCCTCAGAGTGATGGAAGAGAATCGGTGGAAGTGAGTTATGTGGATTTGGGCAGAATCATAGAAATCCATCTATTGTAAATCCAAATTCTTAAAAACCGTCCCTTTGTTTGTTTTCCGTTACAGGGGAGGTTCGGGTTTTTATTTATTTGGGGGAGTATTGTTTGGTCAATCAAAAAAACGGACCATTTTATACTGAAATATAAGTATGCTTAAACTCTCCTGGATCTTTCATTGCGTATTCTTTCTAAGATTACTGCTGTCAAAATGTTGCAATTCATTAACTTAAAGAACGATATACCACTAAATCATTAATATTTTACATTAGCTTATTAAACAACACAAGGCGTTATCCTATAAAAAAAATTATTTTGATAATTAACAAAACGTCTTGGGGATCATATTATTTTTCACTAAATTTGTTTTGACTCTCTGAATCTATAATAAAGAGATTCAAATAAACCAACTAAGCCTTGATCGATTGTTAATATTAACAATCAACAAGTTCGTAACGTTTCATTATAAGTTTATTGATCATGTTTTTTAACTTGACATACGAGTTATTTAAGTGTTAACTACATAAATACAAATCTATGAAAGCATCAATTAGAATATTATTCCTATGCGGAATAATTGTTCTTACCGCTTTTAGCTGTAAGAAAGAAAATCCAGGCGACCTTAAGCCTATTGAAATTAAAAAAATCACTGATTTTGGATGTGATGACTGTTATTTATTATTAAAACCGGAATATAGTAATGATACCTATTACGTGATTTATTCCGAAAATGATTTCACAAAATATACGACAAGTGAGAATATACCATCGATTGATTTTGAAAAATATTTTTTAATAATTGGAGTAAAGCGGTTTAATACTGGGGCGGAAATACTGAAAGAAAAAGCTAAAACAAATAACATTGAGATTGTATACTATGTAACATTCTTAAAGCACATTTCAACAGTAGCATTAGGAATAGGTTATCATGCTTTTATAGAGAAACCAGTTAAGGAAAAAGCAGTGCGTGTAGAAATAACTATAGAACCTTAAAAGTGGAATTAACAATAAATTAACCATTTAGGTCAATAAAAATGAAAAAAACAGCGATCATTATACTATTCATTATTAGTACTTTATTTGTTTATGGACAAAACGAATTTTATTACTGGTACAAAGAAGAAAAAGTATATCTAAAAGAAAACAATGCCAGAAGATTTGTATTACTAAAAAATATAGAAAGTGAAAATATACTTAGCCAACGACTAGATACTACATGGCATGTTGAAAAATTCAAGAAGGAAAATACTGTTATAAAATTAAATGCTTACGATGAAAATAGTATTCAACAAAATTTGAGTTGGGCAATTCTAAAAACTGCAAATAAATATGAAGCAACAATTACGGATTTGGAAGATATTATTTATGATGCTCCATTTTTCAAGAATTCAAAAAACCAGGTCGTGGGACTTTCTCATCTTTTTTATGTAAAGTTAAAAAATAAAGAGGATTTGAAAATATTGGAAGAGCTGTCATTAAAGCATAATGTAGAAATAATTGGCAACGATAAGTTTATGCCTTTATGGTACATTTTGTCTTGCACTAATCGTAGTACAGGAAATGCTTTGACTATGGCAAACCTATTTTATGAAGCAGATTTGTTTAATGCTTCTGAACCCGATTTAATAGTAGAGGATGTGTTCCCTTGTGTAAATGATACGTATTTTAACAATCAGTGGAATTTGGATAATACCGGGCAATATGGAGGTGACCCAGGAATAGATATTAATCTATGCGATGCATGGGAACTTACAATGGGCAGTGACAATGTAATTGTTGCTGTAATAGATCACGGTATAGAAATGGATCATCCTGATTTACTTGATAATCAGTAGTACCTTGGCCGCTAACATAATCTAATAAACTCGTATTTCTTGTCCAATAATAAGTTGAACCTGAAATTTCCGTATCTGAGTAGTAAGTTCTCTGCGAATTTGCGCATAATAGACCTGAACTTCCTATTACAGATGGATTAAGTTTATAGTAATGTCGGTAATTCATTTCGTAAATTGCTGGGCCATAATCTCTTGCATGTTCCATTAAGGCTCCTCCAATACCCCACTTGGACCTATAGATTCCCTGTGTTGAAGTTTGAATTGCCGAATGATCATCTTCGTAATATGAGACTTTGGACGCGTATGCTTCAGTAGTCGAAACATAACTTAAGTCTTCATCAGTCCAATAAACATCATCCCAAGGATCATAAATCTTAACTGAATCTCCACTTTGTAATCCAGCTTCTTTCATATGCCATGCCCACCCATGACAATTATAGAGGAATGAAGCACTATCAATTAATGTTGCATTAGGCCAATTATCTGTACAATAATCTGTCCAGTATTTTTTTACTTCACTACTAAACTCTGTATAACCTGTATAGGCTTTTACATCACTGCCTTTCGGTGTTTCTTTCCAGACCATCGTCTGTCCTTCTAGATTTATGCTTAAACCTATCAATAAATATAGTAATACAAGAACATTTTTTGTCATTTGTTTCATTTTTAGAGTTTTAGAGGTTAAATTTAAAAATCAATTTTGTATAATCTGGAATGGTATATACGTAGAAAAACAATATTGTTTTGGTATTGAAAACCTAAACTATTCGAATTCCATTTCAATTTTAATTAGTCCAACTCCAATTCCTCCTACCCATAAAATATTATATTTATCTAAAATCATATCTAACACAAATGTATGCGGAAAGGTAGGATCAATATCGGATAGAACAATCCATTCTTCTCCATTAAACAGTGAAATTTCATAGGTATAAATATCTTCTTCACCTGTAGCTACCCAGATATTTCTATAATTATCAGTAATAATTGCATTAACTCTATTTGATGTTTTGCCCGATTCATTAGGTTTATACTCATGCCAAGACTTTCCATCACATCTTAATAAAGAACCATGATAATATGCCGGATCATATAAATACATAGCATTTGATCCAATCCAGATATTACCATTGTAATCAGTGCAAACATCCCAAATCTGGTAGTATGGTAAAATTGTATTGTCCGTATTGAATATTCTCCAACTTCCACTATTAATTTTCACTAGTCCATTATCAGTACCTAACCAAATTGTATTATTCTCATCAACACATATTTTATTAATAGTCCTACTGGGGAGTAATGAGTTTTCCGGAGTAAATAAGGTCCAGGTATTATCATCAAATTTTATTAAGCCCCCTTCATCATGATGCCCATATCCAATCCACTTATTATTGTCCATATCTACTGACAATGAGCGAACCAGATTACTTATACCAGGAAAATCATCATCTTTATAAACTTTCCATTCATCCCCATTATAGTTAGCTAAACCATTTTTTGTACCAATCCATACAGCATTATCTTTATCTAACGCAATGTCATATATAGAATCATTTGGCAATCCTGAATTTGAAGTGCGAAAGGTAGTCCAACTTACTCCATCATATTTTGTTATACCAGATGAAAATGTGCCAACCCATATATTTCCAAATTCGTCAGATGCAAGACAAACAATGAAATCACTAGGTAATCCCGTCTCTTCTCCATAAACTTCCCATGTTATTCCTTTTAAAATTTTATTTGTATTAAATGATTTAATCTCATCCCCCTCTTTTTGACAGGAGAATAGAAAACATATCAAACATAGTAATATGAATTTCTTTTGATTCATCATTAAAACAATTACTAATCTTACTGATTACCTAAAAAGGTTGTTGCTTCTTCCAGAATTAGATCAAGAATACTTGGATCGGTTAGAATACAATAATTAATGAAAAGATTAATCTTTGATTGATTTTCCAACGTACTATCGTCTTCAATGAAATTTACTTTTTCAAATTTAAGTAACCGTGCCATTAATAAGTAGGAAGTTTCTTGAACAAATAATGAAAATTTCATTGGATACTTTTGCTTTTCATCCAGAACTCGAAGAGAAATTTTTAATAACTCATTTCTTTCCTCTTGAAGTAATGATGAAATAATATCCTCTTGAGCCAAGATCAGTTCAATATATATATAGACATAAACAGTATTCCTATACTCAAATCTTTCGAAACCCAACTGCTCTGGATTAATTTGTTCATACTTTTTTATCAGTACCTTACAAGCATCCTCCCTTTTTAATAATTCTTGCAATCCATTAAAATATTTAGTTACTTTTTCAAATCCTGTTTGTAAATCGTTAGCTAAAATAATTGACCCAAACATAGGATAATCGAGACATGTTTCTACCAATGCCTCTGTTGATAGATTTTTGAGTATATCAGTAGGAATCATTAATGCGTCACTCATTTCTTTCCCTGTTTTGAAGTTCTTCCATTCAGGCATACCGGGTTTTAGAGGGAATTCATATGGTTGGTTTAATACTTGTCCTTTAACATATGGAATAATCAGTAAATAACAAATAAGAAAAATAATAGTCTTTTTTTTCATAATTGATGTTTTATTATTGCTTCTTACTAATAGAAAATACTTTCAACAATTATATCTTTGGCATATTTACTATATAGAGAATTTGGTGGTCCCCTATTATTTAAGATATAAAAAAAACTTGATTGCATAACATTCCTATTTATGAATGGAGATATAAATTAAAAAATCCGGAACATTAAAGTTAAGCAATAAAAGGCTCTAAGTCAAATTATAACGACCAAATGTTATAAGTGGTTTAGGTATTGGAATGAGTGGTAAATTAACTCAATAAGCGGTAATATTGAGCTTCAGTTAAGACTAAATTAGACGATCGGAATAGTATTTGAAATTCTTTTTTCAAGTAGATAAAATCTCCTCCTTGCAATAGGTAATTTTGTATTATCTTCTAAAATAAGGACTTTTTTCTCAACAATCTGTATTATACATGAGATATTTACAATGTAACTTCGATGAATCCTAATAAAATTCTCAGACAAAACGGTTTCAAAACTTTTGAGTCGTTTAGCATAAATTATTTATTTTTTTAAGAAAAATTCTTATATATCTTCCTTCTGCTTTTAAATAAGTTATTTTATTTTGTGAATATATTTTCAATACCTTGCAATCGCGAATAGCAATTTTCTCAACTTTAGTAATGATTTCATGCAAATGAGATTTTTTAAAGGACATTATTAGATAGTATTCAATTTAGGGAATTTGTATAGCCCTAATAATCCTTTATAAATTTATTCCAAATTTGCCCCCCTGTTAACTTAGGTTATACAACAAATTTACAAAAACCTATTAGATTAATCACCAATAATTTACAAAGGTGAAAATAAAAAAATCGTGAAGATTAAGATAAAGTATGTCTTTAAATTAGGTTCGATAAATTCTGAATAGTAATAATACATAAATGAAAGAATTTTGCACTGTGTGAATGAGTTACAACTAAAAGCAGTTTTAATTGCGTTTAAGCCGCTTATTATAATATTTTAGTTTTGGGCTAAATCCATCATAACACTTATATGAATTTGAATTACTAAAATAATACACAAGTCCAAATGCTAATCCACACTTAATATTTCTTGAGAAATCAAAATCAACCCATTCATTATCTGTAGGATAGACTCTCTCGCTATCACCAAAAATGTTCAGCAGTCCAAAATCTAATAATAACTTACTATTGAGCACTAACTTTTTTGTAAGACTATAACTAAAACTGGGTCCGACAACTGAACTAATATATGTAGTATTATACACTGGTCTTGGAAGATATGGAGTTTCATATCTTACATCGATAAAATTATCATTCGAATTCAGAAGAAGTGCTAATTTAAAACCCATTACAATCTGCAAAGAAGTATTTTCCTTCTGAACAAGATCGTAGTCAATAGTTAGTGGAATTTCTACGTAATTCAGGGTGATTTTTAATTCATAATCATAATAGGAACCTGTTTCATAATGGCAAGTAAATTTTTGCTTCTGCTTTGAATAATAAAACCCAGAACTAATTTGTAGCTTTTCAAATTTATAACTAATAGAAATACCACCAGCCAAGGTTAACGAATTTTGTCTTTCTACATTCAAATAATAGTTACTACTTTCTGTGAGAAAAGTAGTTTGAGGTATAATATGTAACCCTAACGATAATCCGTTTTGTCCAAATATTGGTTGAGTGACCAATAATTCAAAAAATATCACTAAAAGTAATGTATGATTGGGTTTTGACATTCTTCTAATAACTACTAAGTTGATATTTTCCTGATTCAAATTTTGTACCAAATTAATCATAAATGGATTATTTACCTTATAGGTACAATAGTTGTTTGTTTATAAATAATAAAATTACAGGAACCAATCAAACAACTATAGCACACATTAGGAAAATAATGGTAATGCCGTTTTCCCCTCATTGTTCAATATAAAATGACGACCTAACAAATGAAACCAGCCATTAGACCGACACCGGCCGAAGTTGAGTTTCTGACACTGTCTTACAACAGGTTCTACGATATATTTGATGAAGTAATTGCGGACAGTTTTGTTGACAAAGACGACTGGCACAGATTTTGTGCAAATTGATGTTGGACTACATTTTCCTTTTGACCTCATCGGATTTCACCCGGCTCCACTCCGATTATGTAAGCTTTCAATCGCTATTCCTGGTCCGATACCTATCGTTTTTCAACAATGTGAATTGTGTCTCAAAGTACTTGAATGACATTTTCTTTGACAAAAAATATATAGAATCAAATCAAATTACATAAACATAAAAATTACGGGTAACCTTTTTGTCAATTTTGGAATGAATAAGTGAAGGCACCCTTTAATCATAAAATAAAAACCATGAAAACAATAATTAGAGTACTATATCTGGCTGGAATGATTTTTCTTACAATGTTTGGCTGTAATGAAGAGGAAAAACATCCTCTTTATCGTGCCGAAGGAAAGATAATTGCACTTTTTGGCGGGTGTTACGGGGAATGGATCATGATTGAAGTTTATAAACCAAAGGGTATCGGTTCTCCCGGATATTGGACACCATCAGAAGATCCTGAAGAAAGAATTGACTATCAGAATGCAATCGGAGTTCCTTACTTCCAAAAGACTCCTTATATCCCCGATACCATTCAGGTTGGTATCGGCTCTTTCCTTTATTTCAAATGCAGAGAGGTTAAAGATGATGAACTATACCTTTTTGAACCGTATATACCAACAGTTTGCCCGGCTAATATTGGTCCCCCACCGGCAGAATTTTATATCATTACAAAAGTTATTGATTATTATTAAAATACGAGAGATGGAAAGAAGAAAATTATTCTTGTTTATGATTTTTTTATGCGCCTCAATTATTTTATCAGCACAAAATAATTATTACTGGTCAGCCGGTAAAAAGCATTTCTTGAAAGAAAATTCAACCGTGATGATCGTGAGATTTACCGAAAAAGAATCATTTAAGAACATTAAACAGAAACTGGAAGGGGATCAAATAATTAGACACATTAGCAGAATGGGAGAGGGTTTGGGTAAAGTCTTCAGCCGAGAAGGAACTGTACTATCTGTTCAAGAATTAATGTTATATGAGGAATTCGTAAACGCAATGCCATCTTATCAATTAGGAAATCTTCCTTTCTATCTTACAGGGGAAATCCTTTTACAGCCCAAAACCGATATTTCCATCGAAAGGATTCTTAAGCTAATTGATAACAGGGCTGAAATTACACGTCATACAAAATACAATACTTTCGTTCTTGAAACAGACGATTGGATAAAAATCCTTAACTATTCGAACAAAATCTACGAAAGTGGTTTGGCAGAATATTGTCATCCAAATTTTATTGCGCCTGTGGAACTTTCTCAAACAGACCCATTATACCAATATCAGTATTATTTGAATAATACAGGACAATATGGAGGAACTGTTGGAATTGATATTAATGCACCAGAAGCATGGAATATTACCACAGGACTATGTAATGTAAAAGTTGCCGTAATTGATGATGGTGTTGAGAACCATGATGATTTTGATGGACGTGTTTTACAGGGTTTTACACCAAAATTTTCTGAGGACAATCCAGATACACATGGTGCACCAAATGCAAATGATCCGAGGGAAACCGATTATCCTGGTGATAAAGAATTTTTCGGACATGGGGTATGTTGTACCGGGATTATTGCTGCAAGTCATAATAATGGTAAAGGCATACGGGGAGTTGCACCTGCAGTAGGAATAATTCCTGTAAATCTATGGAATGATTGGGTTATAGAACCTGAACCCGACTACGAAGAATTCGATTCTATAGTAAGGTTTAATGAAACCGCATTAGATTTTGCTATGGCAATAGATTTTGCGTGGGATAGTGCACAGGCTGATGTAATAAGTAATTCATGGACATATAGAGGAAATCCTTCTGGGTGGTCTGATTCTGATGAAATAATATATGCAATCGGGAGAGCAAGGAATCAAGGTAGAGGTGGACTGGGTACAATAGTGGTTTTTTCATCAGGTAATGATAAATATTTACAAGATGTTCGTTTTCCTGCTGACGTAGATGGTGTGATTACTGTTGGAGCAATTGACAATAATGGTAATATTCATGATTATAGTTGCCGTGGACCTGAAATGGATTTGGTATGTCCTTCAGGTAAGCTGTTTCCATATGGAAATGTACACACAACAGACAGGATGGGTATCAAGGGTTATCGAGAGTACAGTAATTATTATTCAGGTTTTGGTGGTACTTCCGCAGCTTGCCCGCAGGTTTCGGGAGTTGCAGCATTGTTATTGTCGGTATACCCCAATCTTTCTGAATATCAAATTCGCACGATACTTCAACAGACAGCAACCGATATGGGTGCTACAGGTTTCGATAATACTTATGGTTATGGCAGATTAAATGCATCTTATGCATTAGAGCTGGCATGTCCTTATTCTATAACAGGCCCATCCCTGGTTTGCACCTCTGATGAACAATTTACACTGTACGACTTTCCTCCAGGAAAAACAATAAATTGGACTGTCATTCCGGCCAGTTATATGGCTGAACCATCTTCTGGTAGTGGCTCAACTGCTAATTTCCATGCTACTTGTTCAGCTATCGGTGAAACTCAAATAACTTTTACGATTTCAGATGAGTGTGGAAGCATTCAAACTGGAAAAAACATCTTGATAGGGGGCCCCGATCAAAATGATGTTGAACTGGATGTCTATTATTCTACTGGTGAACAGGCGCCTAAATATTATGTAACATGGTTATTGTGTCCAAATACATATTATCATATTTATCTTGATAATAACAGCAGTTGTTCAACATCTGGTTATCAATGGACTATTCCTTCCGCATGGACACGCATGTATACTTACCAAAATATGATCTCTGTATATACCGGTTCAACTCCCGGGGGAAATGTCATTGTGAAAGCCCAGACCTGTTGTTCAGGTTGTGGATCAGATGTAACCATTCTTTCGGATTATCTTGGCACCTATTGGAACTGTGGAGGATATTATTTTGGCATGTCTCCTAATCCTGCAGATGACTATGTGGAAATAAGCCTTGATGAAACCAAAGTTGACATAAACAATATAATTGAATATGAAGTAAAAATCTATAACAGCCTGCAGGTTCTGGTTTCTGATGAAAAAACCAGTAATCCCACCTTACTGTTTGATACAAGTCATTTCCAGGACGGTATTTATTATGTCCACTTAATCTACAATGGTAAACCGTATGTCCGGCAGCTTGTTGTGAGTCATTAAACTACACATTTTATTGTTTTTTCTTTTGGATGCAGGTCGAGTGACGAATATTCAGCTGTTAATCATACCCTAGCTTAAAATGCTATGGAACAGACATGCAAAATGTATTTATTTGTATCTAAGATGGTTTAATTTCAATTAAGTAACTCAAATTGAATTACCTGCTGTCTCTATTTTATCTCACAACCTATTAATCGAGTGGGTGGAAAGACAGAACTCAACCACATTCACTTTTAAAGTGAACACTGCTCTTCAGACAAAAGTAAGCGATCGCTTATCAAGCTGCTGATAGAACTCTAACAAGCTATTGAAGCTACAAATCCGGGAAATAAAACGTCCCTTTGTTTACCTATATAATTCCAGGGGAGGATTCATGTTATGACTTACGATTTTAACCGATATATAAATTTGGGGGAGGATTATGTTGAAATTTCAAAAATCTGCAAAAGGTTAAAACCATATTAAAACTAAAAACAAGAAAGGCTCTTAGATTCCTCCAAAAACCTTGTCTTTACTGGTCGGGGTAGCAGGATTATCCCGACGATGAATGTCGGGGTGATCCTGGTTTGGGAAGTAACTAAACCAACAGAAGACTGGTAGCTATTTATCTTCGTCCCCCTTTTTTTGCCGAAGAAATGCCTTCGGCAAAAGGGGGTGCCCCGCCACGGCGGGGCGGGGGATTTATTTTGCAGGATTATCCCGAGGGGATGATCCTGAGTGGGGAGGAAATCAAAACAAAAAAGGTTGCACCTTTGGTGCCCTTTATCTTTTTCAGAATGCTTACATAAGCAAGCTTTTGGCGCATCCCGAAATTGATAAAGGCCGGTAACCGTTGGTTACCAGCCTTTTTTGTTTTGTCGGGGTAGCAGGATTTTTCGACCGCCAAGGCGGTCTCAAGAGCTCGTCGTCACTCCGTTCCTCCTCGGTTCGAACAAGGATTCTCACTTCCATAACCCAAGTTAAATGCAAAAAGGCGGCTGAGGCCGCCTTTTTGCATTTATGTCGGGGTAGCAGGATTCGAACCTGCGACCCCCTGCTCCCAAAGCAGGTGCGCTAACCGGACTGCGCTATACCCCGAAAAACTCTTAAAAACCTTTCAGTCCTCTATAAACTGCCAATATTGAAATTCTGCCAAACTTTAGCAGTCCGGGGACCGGACGGAGTTTATCCCGCCATCGACGGGGCTATACCCCGAAAGAACTTTAAAAAGGCATTTTGCGACCGCCGCAAAATTAAGAAAGGATTTCTATTTTCCAATGGGATTTATTCATTATTCCTGATAACCACATAGTTTGCGATTACCTGACCGGTAAATAATCACTATTTATTTGACTTTTTTGTATCAATGATCTATATTTATAACCTAACATGCTGCATATAACCGGATAAAACAAGTATTAACCTCATCCAACCAACTGAATATGAAACAGAGGCACAAATTGGTATTGCTGATCATTATTTCCTTTCTGTGTATCCCTTCATTCGCACAAATGGAGGTTTCAAAACCCGACAGGTTCCTGCCTAAATTCGGTATTAAAGCCGGTTTAAATATCGCCAACTTTCTTGAAAAAGACAATGATGGTATCAGTAGTGATGTTTATGATTCTAAAATTGGTTTTCATGCCGGTATAGTTGTTGAAATCCCGTTCGGAAAAAGGTTTGCCGTAGAACCCAGTATTATGGTTTCAACGAAAGGATTTCAGTACAATTCCGAATATGATGATACAACATTTTATGAGGAATATAACCTGTATTACCTGGATATTCCTATACCGGTTGAAGTAATGCTCGAAATTGGTATTGTTAAGGTATTCGCAGCAGTGGGGCCCTACTTTGGTATTGGGATCGGAGGGAATGAATATGATGAGACAAAGACTGGGGGTGTCAAAATAGATGAAAATGATGACAAAATCTCCTGGGGAGATAAAGACGGCCTTAAATCTCTGGATTATGGATTAACCCTTGGGTTTGGAGCTGAGATTAAGGGATTTCAGTTAAGTTTTGCTTACGATTTGGGATTGGCCAATATTTCAAACTACACGGATAATGACTTCAAAAGGAATAATCGTGTAACCCGAATATCATTGGCTTACAAATTCGGCCTGATTAAGTAGAGGCGTAAGATCTTACGTTTCTACATTGGATGCATTCCCGATGCATTATCGGATTTGGGGTCTGTTCTATTTAACGTTTGGTGATTTATTCGCAACCCACCTGCATTCACACAATTCTGGATCATGAGACCGCCCGCCTGCCTGTCCCTGCCTGCAGCTCGCCTGCCGAAGGCACGGCAGGCAGGCGACCTTGTCATCCGGGTGGAAATGATGAAGTCGGGGGACGAAGATTTAAGCGGGATTGCAATGGGATGTTTTTTCGGGACAACTCACCTCTCATCCACAGTGAAATATGCTCCTTTGTCGCATTTCACGTGGCAGGCTCTCACTACTCTTTACTCACTTCTTCTCTCCAATGAATAATTCACCAAACATTTGATATTTTGGCACCAATGATCTAAATTTATGACCTTACATTCTGCAAATGAAACAGACACACAAACTTGTATTGCTGGTCCTCATTACACTCATCTGCCTCCCTTCCTTTGCGCAGAGGTCAGTTTCAAAACCCGACAGGCTTAAACCTAAAATTGGTATTAGAGCTGGTCTCAACCTGTCTAACGTTCTGGAAGAAGAGGATAACAGTATTAATAGTAAAGGTTACGATATTCTCATAGGTTTTCATGCCTGTATTTTTGTTAAGATCCCAATGAGCAACCGATTTGCTTTTGAGCCGGGGATCATGATCTCAAGAAAAGGTTTTCAAAATAGTGACGAGTGGACTGATTCAATTGAACAAGTCCATGATTTTTACGAAATTCAATCGCTTTATTATATTGATATTCCTTTACCCTTTACAGTATCACAGAAATTTGGTTCATTCGGACTTCATGGTACAATCGGCCCTTATGTTGGCATAGGAATCGCCGGGAGCATCTATGATGAGGATAAAATAGATGGTGTGAAGTCTGAAACTGATACTAAAATATCCTGGGGCGTGACAGAGGGTAAAGATGATTTCAAACACATGGATTGGGGATTTACTTTTGGAATGGGAGTCGAGATTAAATCAATCCAGATCAGTTTTTACTACGACCTGGGAATGGGTAACATATCTGTAGAGAGAGAAAATGGCCTTTGCATTTATAACAAGGTAGCCCGGATCTCTCTGGCCTACATGTTTGGGAAAATCGAGTAGAGACGTAAGATCTTACGTCTCTACATTGGATGCATTATCGGATTTTAGCTGTTTGATTTTCCCCCTTACCAGCAGTTTGGCATCTGATGGATAAATGCAATTTTTATGAACGTTTGGCATCTTCCGGTCCATGCAGCGTTTTCCCAGTGAATATCCAAATAGTTGGACCGGTTTTACATATGTTCCATTAACAATCTTTTTTACCGAGTACCTCTTTCACCTAATCTCCACCTCAAACTGTCACACAGACTCATCGTTTCACAGTCACAAATCCTCCTACTGCGATTGACGTCTAGTGTTTTTCGGTCCATAGAACGATTTAGCATTAAATATCAAAGCAATTGGACCGTGTGAATCATTGGTTGGCAGGTTTCTAAAGACATGTCGCCCCTATCGGGGCTAAAATTTGTATTCCTGTATTTTACCGGGCACCGAGCTTTGCCCTTCGACAAAGTCCGGAGTTTAACGAAGTAGGGAACCAAGCACCGAGGTTCTCGGTCCCTCTCCAATTAACCATTAACGTTTTACATTTAACGGTGCTTATCAACTTATCCCATAGGGATGCCTATGGCATAACTTATTAACTTATTTCACCAAGCAACCAGTAACTTTTTTTCTCACTTTTCACAATTCACTGCTCACTGCTCACGGTTCACCGCTCACAGCTCACTTTCCGGGAACAATTTTTTCCAGTCGTGATCGGCATCTTTCAGCCATTTATCGAACCAGGCCATGATGGCATTGTGCCACTCGATCCGTTTCGAATAGGTCAGGATATGGTGGTTTTCCCCTTCAACCTGGATCATCTCGACCGGTTTCCCAAGGATCTTCAGTCCGACCCAGAGCTGCAGGGATTCACCCAGCGGCACGTTGGTATCCACCGAACCATGAATCAGCAACAGTGGGGTCTTGATCTTATCGGCACTGAACAGTGGACTCTGTTCTATATAGATATCTTTCCTGTTCCACGGATATGCATCACCGGTTGCTTCCGATGAATAGGCATATCCCCAGTACCCTTCTCCCCAGTAGGAGCTGATCGAGCTGATGCCGGCATGAGATATGGCACAGGCAAACATATCGGTCTCTGTCTGCAGGAGCATGGTCATGAATCCGCCATAGGATGCTCCTATACAACCAATCCTTTCCTTATCCACAAATGGATGGGCTTCAATGAATTTTTGTGTACCTTCTATGATCTCACCGGCAACTGTTTTTCCCCAGTTGTTCTGGTGGCGAGCAGAAAATTCCTGTCCGAAACCGGTAGCACCGCTGGGTTGGGGAATGTACACGACATACCCTTCTCCTGCCCAGATATCGGCAGGGTAGCGTCCTCCAAAACTTTTTGAAACGGGAGAGGTTCCTCCATAGTAATTCACGATCAGTGGATATTTTTTCGATTGATCAAAATGAAGGGGATAGAGGAAATATCCCCGGATGGTATCATTGCCGGAGGAAACAAAATCCCACTCTTCCGATGCAGTAAATTCCACATGCTGATAGGTCCCCGCTTCGGGATTATCAAACAGTTTACTAACCTGGTTTGTAAGATCCATGTGCCAGGCACGGTTGTGACTTCCCAGGCTCGTCCCCGTATAGGCAGCAACCAGTTTCTTCCCGGCAATACTGAATGATCCAAGCACTTCGGGAAGGGTATTTATTCTGCTGAATTCCCTGGTTTTGGGATCCCATACAAAAGCTCTGCGGTATATCTCATCCTCTGCTGTCAGGTAAATCCGGTTATCTGCAGGATGCCATACCGCTGAACCGATGGAGGGATTGAATTCCTCTGTGATCGGATCCACATCCCCAGTGGCTATGTCATAAATATAGAGCTGGTTGTCGTAGTTGTTGGCTATGGGATTGTTCCCGATATTGCGGCCTGTTTCGCCAAAACAATCCGGTCCTCCAGAAATGAGTAATTTTTTCCCATCTGGTGAGAATTGACCGTAACCACCCCAGCGGGTATCTTCCCATATCGTTTTCACCTCTCCGGTTTCAAGATTCATCAGGTACATGTTCTCCAGGGAGAAAGGTCTTTCAATCGGGTTGGGTTTGGAGGTAGTGAAAATTATCTGTTTCCCATCTTTGCTGATATCATTCAGGCTGGTTCCCTGTTCACCAAATGTCAGCCTGGTTTTTACCCCGCTCGCAACATCATATTTATACAGGTATGTTTCTCTTTTCGACCGGAAGGTACGGTTTCCCAGTTCATCCATGTATTTGAGCGATGATTTATCATCGGATTTCTTTGTTTCGGTAACGCCGTAGATGATAAATGTTCCGTCATCCGACCACTGAAAATTGGAAAGGTCTTCAATGCCTGCAAGAACCGGGTATTCCTTTCCCGTTTCAAAATCAAAAACCCAGATTGAGGAACCCGATTCATCAGCATCGGTATAATAGAGTTTCTTTCCGGTGGGTACCCACCGGAATCCTGTAGTTCCTTCCTTTCGGAAGCTCTGCAGGATCCTTCCTGAGGTAAAATCCTTCACTTCCATCCATGATTTTCTTGTTCCGGTTTTGGTATTCACCCTGCTGTAGTTGATGAGGATCATCGTACCATCCGGGGAGAGGGAGACCGAACCCAATTTTACACCCTCGAGCAGGTGGTGGATGTTCATGCTGCATTCAGGGGATATGCTGATGAGCGGTTTGCTATCGTTATCGCTTTTCACGGTAGCTTTCAGTTTCCAATCATTCTCATCATCCTGTTTAAACATCGATTTCACCACGATCACGAATTTCCCCCGGTCGAGGTCCAGGGTAGCTGTTTTGCTGCTGGTTTTTTCCGGCTCGGCAACCTGGTCGTTTGAGGCAACCCTTTTTCCATCCAGGAACACCTCAAACATCTGGGGACTTTCCACATCGACTTTGTATTCATACAGTCCATCCGATTCCACATAAAAGGCATGATAGGATAGCTGGTAGTCTGCATTTTTCACCGGTTTGATCATCAGGAATTCCTCTTCTGAAACGGATTGTTTTCTCCAGTTTCCCGGCTTGGTATTCATCCATGGAAAGGATTGGCCTTCCGTGGGTTTGATATCCGGAAGATGGATGTATGAATTGGAGAGCAGGAGTTTATCTTCGAACGCTTCTCCGTTGATGTTTTTACCCTGGATGAATCCGGGTTTTGATACGGGCAACGGTCCGGCAGTTAGCCAGGTTTCAACCGGTTGTGCGGTTCCTATTAGCAGGGAACAGATTGTTATTAAGATGAATAAAAAGATCGGTTTGGTTTTCATGGATTATATTTTTTTGTGATGAAATAAAAATAGCAATTAATATCCAGAAAAATAAGGGTCTGACATCCTGAGATAATTCTTAGCAATAGGTTCTTTCCAGATCTGACCGGAAGAGTGATACGATGACCTTTTAATTCTAAATTCTTTTATATGATAAAAGTAGATATTCAATTCTGTTTTACACCAGTCAGCCAGGAAGGCAGGCTTTATCTCTGGGGATTACCCTACTTGCAGCGGGGTGATCCCTGGGGGGAGACCTTGCAAAGATGAAATAACCTCAAATGAGCTATGTTGTTTTGATCCTCATTATCTTTAGAAAACAAGCTTTCTTCTGTCATTCGTGCTAAAATTAAAAATCCGGTCTACGCCGGATTAAGTTCATCTTTGCGGTGAGGGGGGATTACCTGCGGTGATCTCTGGGGGAAGCTTTTTAATCCAAGGAAATCCTTTTTGCTTTGTTAGGGATTACTCGCCCTGATTAAAACATCAGGGCTCGTGATCCCTTTTGGGGAAAACTGCAACAACCAAATATACAATCCTGCCGGATTGTATTCTATTTTTCCAACAGTCTCTCATGAAAGCAAGGCTTTCTACAACCCTGTTGAAAAAATAAGAACCCTGCAAATGCCGGGTTTATTTGATTGTTGCGGTGAGGGGGGAACGTCAAATATCTGTTTTACCTTGTTTTATCTTAACAAGTCATCCCTGTTAAAATAGTGATTTTGAAATATTAACAAAAAACCGTGGAAAAGTAAATAAAAATAAATAATAGAATTGTTGTTACAATGGTTGTACAAATCGTATCTTTACCATATAATAAAATTTGAGCCATGGCAACGATAAAATTTATCACACGGTCAAAACTTTCAAAGTTAGCCCCGGTTTATATCCGGTACACCGACGGGAGGCAAACGAATATTATGATCCCGACACCTTACAGAATGTTTCCTGATTATTGGAATCCTAAAACCCAAAAATTCAAACAACGAATTTTATATACTGAAGTATTTACAGAAGATGAGGCACAAGACATTGAGGGCATTTTTGCCCAGCTTAAAGATGTGATTTTAAGGGAACATTTCAAACTGACAGGACCGGCAACGAAGAACTGGCTAAAGGATATAATTGATAATTTTTACTATAAAGAAGCCCCCCGGAACGAGAATTTAAGCCAGTACATAAAAAGGTTCATTGATGAGGCAAAGTCCGGGAAACGGCTTGCAACGGCCGGAAATACAAAGAAAAAATATGCTTATGGATCGTTAAGGGTATTGCGGGGTTTTATGCTGTCTTTTGAAATGTTCTGCAACGATACCGGGAAGCAGTATAATTTCAATGATATCGGCATTGATTTTTACAATGATTTTATTCAATTCTATTACGGCCGGAATTGTGGAGCCAATTATATCGGTAAGCATATCAGCACCCTTAAAACCATTATGAGGCAAGCCAGGGAGGAGGGTTTGCACAACAACATGGAAATTGAGCGCAAAGCCTTTAAAAGCATTTCGGAACCAACGGAAAGCATTTATTTGAATGAAGATGAATTAAAAAGTCTCCTGGAACTTGATCTGTCAGGTAAGAAACATTTAGAGCTTGCAAGGGATGTATTCCTTTGCGGTTGTTACACGGCTCAAAGGTATTCAGATTACAAGCGTATTAACAAAGACAATATAAAGTTCTATGCAGGAAATAAAGTCATTGAGCTAAGGCAGGCAAAGACCGGCGAAAAATGTATAATACCCATCAGGCCGGAGCTGGATGCAATTTTAAAGAAATACGATTACACTCTTCCAAAGACACACGACCAGAAAGTTAACAAGTATATCAAAATCGTTGGAAACCTGGCAGGGATAACGGATATTATTCACACTGAGCAAAGAAAAGGCGGTTTGATTGTTAAAACAAATGTGCGAAAAAATGAGTTGATTAAAACCCACACGGCCCGGAGGACCGGTTGTACTTTAATGTACCTGGCCAGGATATCCGTTATTGACATTATGAAGATAAGCGGACACAGGACAGAAAAAGAGTTTTTAAAATATATCCGGATTGGGAAAGAGGAAACAGCTATTAACCTGGCCGGTCATCCTTATTTCGTCGGAACGCCTTTAAAAATAGTGAAATGAAAATTGACAGATACCATTTAGACAGGCGTTTATTACCTGAAAAAACCCTTGAATATTACGATAGGACACACAAGTTTGGACGGGTAAAAAAAGATGATGATGAGATTCCTATCCTCGAAAGTGCAATGGAGTTTATTGAACGGAAGAAACTTGAATATCCCTATGGCGAATACATAAAAGGCTTTAAGGAGCAGTATGATAAAGGTCTGCCTTTATCGTTTATCGACAATGAAGCTACCAGAACGGAAACCGTTTTAAAGACAATTCTAAAAGATAGATATTCGCCAGCCATTTCGTTCAGACAGCCCGGAAATATTCCTTACTTTTCAGATCACGAAGCCTACAAGTATGGCAGAGAAAGTGCAATTCTGTTTCTTGCCTGGGAGAAAGTCTTTTTAACTCCTGTTTATTTTAAGGAAGCCTTTGCGGGGAATGACAGTGAGCCTGAGAGGAAACAACCGGTATTTCAGGATTTATTCAGGGATCCGGATAAAGCGAAACAAGTGGATAGGATCTTTGAAGATAACGAGTACACCAAAGAAGGCCGTTGGATTTGCTCAGGGAAAAAAAATAAACTAGCCACGGCGTTTTACGTTTTAAAAGACGAATTCCCTGAAATTTGTGTCATTAAACCAGGAAATAAATCAACTCAATTAAGGGTTTTTTATAAGCACTATGGGATAAACGCTGCTTACAAGGGAGGCGATGTGACATTAAAAAACCTTACCAAACGTCCGGAATATTTTTTAACAGATAAACCCGACTACAAAGAGTTTACTCTCCTTTTTGCTGAATTAAAATAATAAAAAAATTTACTCCGTGTAGTTCCAAACGGAATTTTCGGAACACCCTTTGAAAAAAAAGGGGGTAAGTTGCACCAAAAATTTGGTGCGATGAATTCAATACTTATTACCAACCTTACACCGGATGAATTTACCGATAAAATCCGGGAAGTGATCCGGGATGAATTTTCCCTCCTCACTCCAAAAAAAACGACCCCCAGGTATTTAACCCGGGCCGAGGTGTGTGAATTACTTAAAATTTCTTTACCGACGCTCAACTCCTATACAAGGAAAAAATTAATCTCCGGTTCCCGGATCGGTACAAGGATTTTATATAATGAGGATTCCATACGGGAAGCCGTCAAAGAAATTCCCGGGATTAAATTTCAGCGGTTGGGAAAATGAAAATGGATAGAAAATTCCATTATTGTCTACCGGAGAGGGTTTTGGACCTAATTCCTGCCGTTGAAAAGGATCCCCCTGGGATACCGGGGTTTCGGATTTCCTTTTTGCTCGAAATTTTGAGCTTAATTTCTGTGAATGTTCGAAAAAATGAGGGGGAGGCTCCGCTTAAAGCGGGATACATTCAAAGGCTAATTCCACAGGGGTGGCAATACGTGAGATTTTTACTGGATGCCGGGATCATTACACGGAGCCATAAATACAAACCAGGTGAAATCAGTTATACCTACAAATTTGCGGATGATTTTAATAGCAAATTCAAAACATTTCCGGTTACCGATCCTAAACTAATCAGGCGTATTTCAAGGATTCACCTTAGACGGCAAAATTCAAAGAAATATCCCACCCAAAACGAGTTCATTCGGCATATGACAATCGACCCCGGCTCTGTTGAATTTGCCAATAACAACTATCCGGATATCGAGAAATATAATGCAGCCCTCGGAAGTATAATAAAAATCTTGAACAGGGACATTTTCTACTCAGTCGACAATACCTCTGGCAGGTACCACAGCAATTTGACAAACCTGCAAAGCGACCTCAGGGCGTTTGTGCGAATCAACGGGAAGGAATTAGTCAATATTGATATCAAAAATAGTCAACCTTACCTCTTTACAGTCTTAGCGACTGCTCCCGAGAAAGCTGCAAAACACGTAAGGAAAAGCGAAAATTTCTCTATGTTACTAAAAACCCTGCAAGGAATTGAAGCACTTGATGTTAGACTATATGTTTTTCTGGTAATTTCAGGAACGTTTTATGAGTACCTGATAAAGGAATTTGGTAAATACGGACTGCACTATTCCAGGTCTGAAGTGAAACGACAAGTGTTTATAATCCTGTTCGGAAGGAATGGTATTTGGAATAAGCAGCGAGAAATCTTCAATATCATTTTCCCGAATATATACGAAAGAATTTGCCAGCTTAAAGGCTCCAGCCGGAGTAAGAATAAATTCATGAATTACAAACGCCTGAGTATATTGTTGCAGTCGATCGAGGCACATTTGGTACTTGACACGATATTACCCAGGATTGAAAGGGAACACCCCGGCACGATAGCGGTAAGCATACACGATAGCATAATGACCAGCATATTGACAAATGACGAAAAAAGAGTGTTTAGGATAATGAATGATGAACTAACCAAGTTCACAGGATACAAACCTGAATTGAAAATAGAAAATTCACCTCAAAATATAACCAGGGAATATAGAAAGAAAGTAAAGGAAACAGGGGGGTGCCAGGGGGCATATCAATACGATTATAGAACCTTTGGAACTGGTTGAAAATGAATATTTTATGATGGGTCATTCTCTGAAAATAAAAAATTAAGTATCAGAGAATCAGGAAATTAAAAATGACAAAAAAATGACGAAAATTCGATCTAAAGTAGTGCCCTCTGGGGACACTGGTGCCCTCTGGGGACACTGGTGCCCTCTGGGGACACCGGTTGAGTTCTCCCAGGAATATATATTTATTCCGTACTGGTGACATGGGTGACACTAGTAAGGCAAAACTAGTGACACGGGTGACACCAACGAATATACCGGGGAATGGATGCCACTATATAGGCGCACGTGGTGGAGAGGTATCTCCCGGGTCCCTGTCCCCTGGCTGTTTATTCCATTTTACAGCCGGGGCGGGGATATTTGAAAACAAAATAATTAATAAATCGATATGATGAAAAAAAGACGAGTTTTGATAAGCGAAAACAGGAACTTCGCAGAAAAACACATTGAGACACTGAAAGCTCAGATTTCCGGCATGGTAGAATTGATCAGGGTTTTTAACACTTTGCCAGTTATTACCCCGATTGAAACAGTGGAGCAGGTAGAAATATTCCTGGATGATCCGGTGGCGTTCCTTGATGACACTATTGTAGCGGATAGCGGTATGACTTTCAAACACAAACCGGTTCCGGAACAGGTGGCAGCCATTTTTGGCATACCATACGAACAATTTATCAAACAGATTTCCAGGGTGCATGTTTCGAAATTTGATGAAAAATTACGGTTTGAAGACGGGGAGTTGTCCCTTAATCCGGAATATGAAAAATCAATTTTTGAGCAATTCAAGGAATATGCCGGAACGGAGGCAGAGGCAGAGGAAATAATCAAAGACAGGAAACTTTGTAAACTGCTGAACGAACGTGTCGCGCGTTATGAAATTCCAGATTTATTAATTAACCAGGCAGCTCAGAATCTTTACCTGAAATCCGAGGTCAAACCGGACGGTCACGGTTATGAATTTCGGGAAGATATCGGTGTGATCCGGGAAAAATTGGAGCATGAAAGAATGCACCCTGAATAGATAAAAATTTAACTTAAAAATAAAAAAATGAAATCACGGAAACCCTATACGGGATATGTTGAAAAAACTTTAAATTTTGCTTTATTTGAAAGTCAGGGAGCTGCACCCTACAAAGGGAAAAAAAACGTTCCGGTGAAAGTGTTTGTTCCGGCAAGGGGAAAAACCTTAAAGGATATCAAAGCCCTTTTACTTCAAGATGGAGCGGGTATTGAACTTGATATTAAGACTGATGAAGATAATATTTGGGTCATAAAAGTTGGCGACGTGGCAACTGTTGAAGGCAAACCAGCGAGCGGAAAATTCGTATTACCAAATGGCACGGTGTTGACTTTCGAGAAAGGGATCCTCAAAAAGATCGTTACCCCGGAGGGTGAAAACGCAAAAGAATTGTCGTTACTTTAATTAGCGGATCCTTGTTAATAACAATGAATTTACAATAAAATGGCATTCAAAAAAGGGCAAAGTGGAAATTCAGACGGGCGACCACCAGGAGCGAAGGATAAAAAAAATACAGAGCTCAGGGAGCGCGTTATTTCCATCCTTGACAAAAATTTCACAGACGAAGCGATCGCAACGGACTTGAAATCACTAAAGTCAATCGAACGGTTGAATATTTTACTGAAATTGCTGGAATTTGCATTGCCAAAACTTAGGACAATGGAATTGTTAACTGATTTCGACCGATTGTCCGATGAAGATCTGGATCGGATCATTGATGAACTAAAAAAATCAAACGATGAATAATGACAGGAGGGAAAAAATTCTATTGCTGCAGGGTATCCGGGACGGTAAAATAAAGGTTTCGGATCTGCAGGACGGTGACGTTTTTATGTTGTCTCATGGGAGTCTTTCTGTTGGTGATACAAAGTTGAACGTTGCGGAATTTTTGCAGCGTTACAAACCGGATCGGGATGTTATGGTAGTTATTTGGTTGGGTTATCCGAAACCCGGAGAACCAACGGTTGATCCATCGGGTGAAATTATGAAGCAACTTATTAAAAAGATGCCAGAATTTGACACACCACGGAACTGGGAGTTTGTTGAGCACTGTAATGACCTGATGAAACGGTGGGAATAAAGATTTAGCTGGGATTGAGAAATGGTTGGTTCATGTTAAGGTTGATTGGGATTGAGAAAGGGAGGTGGTAGTTCGCCTCCTTTTTTTATTGGCAAGGCAAGGCCAGAGTTTCGAACACTACAAGATGAAATGATCTGTTGTTAATAACAACGAATTAACAATAACATGCCGGGGAGGTGGCAGGGATAACCTTCAATGAATCCTCATTACAAGCCTTATTAAAAATATTAAGTTCCCGGGGGTATCCAGGTATTGACCGGGGTGAGATCGTTGTCCTGAGGGCTTCTATGAAGATCGTTTTTTGAGAGACGGTTTTCCGAAACTTTTGTAACTTTGTTTTAGCAATTAATAACCAGGATATGTTTATAGCAATTTGGATCATACTGAGCATCCTAATCGGTTATGCAGGCACTAAACGTACAATCGGTGGATTTTATGCATTTCTCGGAAGTATTATATTTTCTCCCCTGATCGGATTCATAGCCGTTTTGTGTTATCCTAAAAGAGAAAATTCAAGGTATATACTTATTTCAGACACGGGCAGGGAACGGGGTGTTGATTTTTCTCAGATCCGGAAAAACGTACCATATATTTACAAAACACTTGGCGGGTCCTTTGAGGTGTACATCAAACGAAGCCGTAAGGAGGCTGGTTCTGAAAAAATCGGGGATTACAGTAACTATGCTCAGGCAAAGAACAAAATCATTACCGCTTACAGGCTGGATGCTTCCTGAACCTTTGGTTAACGCACTCTTTTTAAATCAATCTTGACTTTATTATTATATTACACCAGAAATAACACCGGAATAAGTTTATCAAAATGTTTGCAAATAAAAAGGGAGCTTTATTTTAGAATCCCTGCAAGGTGTTGATTTTCAGTTGTGGGCGATACTGAAATTAAACAATACCCTCCTACCTGCCAGGCATAACGTATTACTATCTTTGAATTTATCATTAATCAGGTACGTTAAACATGGAATGTTCATATTATTTATCATTCGTATAAGAACTATTCATTATTTTTGTCTGTTGAAATTATAATGCTTATAAAATGAATAATCTAACGTTTGAAAACTTGCCCGCTGCAGTTGAGAAACTGCAACTGGATGTTTCAGAAATTTTACAGCGTATTGAAAAGCTCGAACCATCGAAAGATCGTTTGATGATAACTACTGAGGCAGCTCAATTCCTTACCTTGTCCAGGGCTTCAATTTACCGCCTCGTTAACGGCCGGTCAATTCCATTTCATAAAGTACATGGTCGCCTTTATTTTTTAGAGGCAGAAATTTTGGCCTGGGTCAAAGCGGGCAAAAAATCTCCTTTGTAAAACACCGGAAATTTTTAGCTTGAAGCGTCAGTTTTGCGCCTGGTTGTGCAAAAGTCGTGCAAATGGATAAACTTCAAAAATTAAGCCATTGGTATTCAGTGGCTTTTTACTTTTCATTTGCGGTGAGGGGGGGATTCGAACCCCCGGTACGGTTTCCCGTACGGCAGTTTAGCAAACTGCTGGTTTAAGCCACTCACCCACCTCACCAATTATATAATTTTATTCTCCTTCAGGAAAAGCAGGACAAAAGTAAAAAAAAACGACAAATTTTTAAAAATACCTATCTTTAATAAAAATTTCGATATGGCACGTTTCTTTAAGAAAAGAGTTGAAGCGAAGGGTCTTGCCCCCGGGTCCCTGGTCTTTATCGGTAATCAGAAAATTGAAAAATCCAGTATGAAAATCATCCATTACGATAAAGAACATCTGGAGGAGATTGATATTGCTTCTGTAGAAGAGATTCCGGCTCTGAAGGGAGCGAAATCGGTCTCGTGGTTGAATATCTACGGGATACACGACACCGAACTGATTCAAAGGATCGGGGAGATCTATGACCTGCATCCCCTGGTTCTGGAAGATATTTTGAATACTGGCCAACGTCCCAAGCTGGATGAATTTAATAACTGTCACTTCCTTGCCATGAAAATGCTGCAATACGATGAAGAGGAACAGCAGGTAAATGCCGAACAGCTAAGCCTGGTTTTAGGGAAGGATTTTCTGATCACCTTTCAGGAGCGTCCCGGGGATGTTTTCGAACCGGTCAGGGATAGGATACGCAAGCATAAAGGAAGGATCCGGTCATCCGGGAACGATTACCTTGCCTATGCACTGATGGATACAGTTATTGACAACTACATTTACATTGTCGAACGAATAGGTGAACAGATTGAAGATCTTGAAGAAAAGATCCTTGAGAATCCTCAACAGGAAACACTGCACCAGATCAATGCATTCAAACATGAGATCAGTTTTCTCGGGAAGGTGATCCGGCCTGTAAGGGAGATGGTGACCCGGCTGACCCGTACAGAATCGGATCATTTCCAGGAAAAAACGCTACCATTTATCAGAGATCTGCTTGACCTGGTCACACATACTACCGAGACCATCGATACCTACCGGGAGATCCTTTCAGACTACCTGAATATCTACCATACTAGTATGAGTAACCGGATGAATGAAGTAATGAAAATCCTGACAATATTTGCAGCCATCTTCATTCCACTAACGTTTATTGCAGGTATATACGGGACAAACTTCGAATATATCCCGGAATTGGGTTTCAGATACAGCTATTTCATCATGTGGGGAGTGATCGTGGTCGTTGCTATTATTATGTTGCGCTATTTCAGACGGAAGAAATGGTTCTGAAAGTTTTTATAATTCCTTATCAATCAATACCAGCATTGGGATTTGGGATTGAATGGAAAAAGATTCAGTAAAACTGCGGTGAAATAGTTTTTCAAAAATGCCTCGATGGTGCTTGATCACGGCAATGCAATCGATGGCATTCCGGGCAATGTACTCACCCATGGAGGTATTAATATCTTTCCCTTCAATGACCTTGAACAGATTACCCTTCTCCTGTTTTACCAGTTCAGTTATTACTTGATAGCCCTCTTTGTCTTCAATGGCATCTTCTTTCCCTTCGGCAAAATGAAGAAAATGGATCGCAGCATTAAAGGATATGGCAAATTTTATCACCTGATTGAGCATGAATTTGCTGCTATTCAGTTTATGAAAGTCGGTTGCATAAAGCAGGTTCTTTATAGATTTGAAACAGCATTCTTCCGGAATGATCAATACAGAAGTGATGGTTTTTTTCAATACCCTGTGGTTCAGCATTTCGGATAATTTCATCTGGAAGAATTCAAGGTCGGACAAACCGATTATCAACAGGTCGATCTCCTCCTGTTCCAACATCCTGAAAACCTCAACCGAAGGTTTTCCATGAATGAATCTATAATCCGATTTGATTCGTAAATCTCCTTCCATCCTTGCATAATTTTTCACATAATAGTGGTTGAAATTAGCAATGGACGCATAGGCTTTCATCCAGTTTTCTTTAAGAAGAAGCGTGTATTTCTCTTTAGTTATTGAATCATCCACATCAACATCGAAGGCATTGAGCATGATCAGTTCTGCATTCATATTTCTTGCTGATTTAACAGCATAAATAAACGCTTCCCTGTTTTCTTTTCCGGGTTGAAACGGGAACAGGATCTTTTTCATCGCAGGATTTCCTTTTTTTCAAATGTAATCAAATGTGTCGAAATATATCTAAACTTTCGAGCTGGAATCAACGAATTATCTGTAAATTCACAATTGAAAAAAAAGTACATCATGGCATCGATCAATTTTTTGTCGGTAATTACGGATTTCCTGGATCAATATCCATTCATCAAATATGGTATTGCCGTAATTATTTCGTTTTCAATGGCTTTTATCCTTTCAAGGGTTACCAAACGAGCCATCCGGGTCACCTCAAGGAAACTGGATGTTGACCAGACGACCACAAGTTTTATGAGCAATGCCATCAGTTTTTTGTTCTATATCGGGGCGTTGATCGTCATTTTCTTCTACATTCCAAAACTCCGATCGCTGGGAGTAACCCTCTTTGCCGGGGCAAGTATTGCAACTGCGTTAATACTATTTGCCTCGCAACAGGCATTTTCGAATATCATCAACGGGATCTTCATTGTTATTTTTAAACCCTTCAGGGTTGGGGATGTGCTAAAAGTCGGAGATATAGGCAATGGAGTGGTGGAAGATGTTACACTCCGCCATACGGTCATTCGCGATTATGAGAACCGGAGGGTTGTCATTCCGAACTCGCAGATCGGTTCGGATATCCTGATCAATTCCAGCATTCAGGATGAAATGATCCGCAATTTTGTAGAATTTGGCATCAGCTATGATTCCGACGTCGACAAAGCGTTCAGGATCATTCAGGAAGAGGCACAGAAGCATCCCG
>Ga0315547_1000625_pt1 | contig 33469 bp, 22 predicted proteins | sample SalMarSW160240MG_2_FD_202542 | JGI IMG/M metagenome (GOLD analysis project Ga0315547, IMG submission 202542) | Salt marsh sediment microbial communities from the Plum Island Ecosystem LTER, Massachusetts, United States - Salt Marsh Sediment SW1601-240 ...
CTCTCATCGGGTATATCCTCCTTTGTTAGGTTCATTTTACTTCTTCTTTTTTTTACCTAACAGAATATACCCTCTTTACTTATACCTCAATCAAAAAGTAAATTTACACAACACAATTTACATAGACGTACATCTTTAGAGGGTAGCTGATGAACTGCCTGTAACGAGGCGACGATGCGAGACTTAGCTCAGATATTCCAATATCAAGGAGATGGTTTTCTTTAAATCCTTACGATGGGAGATGATGTCTAAAAAGCCGTGCTCTAAGAAAAATTCTGAGCTCTGGAAGCCGGGAGGAAGATCCTGTTTTATGGTCTGCTGAATCACCCGGGGACCGGCAAATCCTAAAAGCGCTTTGGGCTCTGCAATGATCACATCGCCTAAGGAGGCATAGCTTGCCATCACCCCGGCTGTGGTGGGATTGGTCAGAACAGAAACGTAGGGAAGGTTCTGATCATAAAGCTTGGCTAAAAGTGCGGAGGTCTTTGCCATCTGCATCAAGGAGAGGATTCCCTCCTGCATTCTGGCACCACCGGAACAGGAGATGATCACCAGAGGAATCCTTTTTTCCAATGATCTTTCAATTGCCCGGGCGACCTTTTCACCTACCACCGATCCCATGCTTCCTCCGATGAATCCGAAGTCCATAACCCCGAAGCTGACCTCCCGCTCATCTATTTTACCAATTCCGGTTACGATGGCGTCCTTGAGCGCAGTATTTTTCTGTGAGCCCTTGATACGATCCGGATATTTTTTTGAATCCCTAAACTCCAACGGATCTGAGGACACCAGATGCGTATCGTATTCGGCTAACTTTCCATCATCTAAGATAAGATTGATGTAGTCTTTGCTCTTTATGCGAAAATGATGGTCACACTTGGAGCAAACCCACAGGTCTTTTTCCAACTCATTTCTATATATGATCTCCCCGCAGGAATCGCATTTTATCCAGATGCCGTCCGGAATCTCCTTTTTTCTCTGGGGGATCAATCCCTCTTTTGCTTTTCTAAACCATTCCATCGGTTCACAGTCCAGAGTTCACAGTTAAATGGGCTTTTACTCTCCCTCAAAGATTTTTCATCATTATTATGGCGTCTTCGGTGGGGAGTCGGTAATAATTTTTTCTTCTTTCAACCTCCACAAAACCAGAATTTGCATAAAGATTTAAACCAGCCTCATTTGACTCTCTTACGCTTAACATCACACTCAAGCAGCCTCTTCTCTTTGCCTCCACAAGCACCCTCTCCATCAAAATCCTGCCGATGCCCTTTCCTCTAAATTCAGGTGAGACGGCGATATTAGCTATCTCCATCTGATCGTATACGTGCCACAGACAGGAATAACCAATGACTCTTGTGCCTGACTTCACCACCAGTGGAATGGAAAATCGGTGTTTAAGCTCCTCCTCGAAACTTCTCTTGCTCCAGGGATCAGAAAAACACAGCTTCTCCAATCGGACGACCTCTTCTAAATCATCCTCACTCATCCTCTCAATGGTGATATTCTCAACTTCTGGCAACATTTTTAAATTTCAGTTCCGCCTCCGACATTCTGATATACAAAGGCTCCAGATCAGTGATGTTCTCTGTTTGACCACCCGTCAACTTGTTTAAACCTATCCGGGCTACGGAAGCGCCACTGGGTGTGGATTGTTCGCCTGGGGCAAAACAAGCTTTTTCTCCCAAAAGATCGATCAACTCTCTTTGATAAAGTCTTGCTCCGGGACCAACCAAAAGAGTCTTTTTTGAAATCTTTTTTACTAAATCCTCTATGTCAACGACCAGATATTCACTTTTTCTTTTCAATTCTCCTTCACTGGTATCATAGATGGCCGCATATACCTGATCCTTTTTAGCATCCAGAAGAGGTGCCACCTGAAACCGGCAGTAAAGGGAAAGTGAAGCTAAGGCATCCAGGCTGGGAACGCTGACAAGAGGCTTTCCGGAAGCAAAGCATAATCCCTTCATGGTGGACAGCCCAATCCTCAAGCCGGTGAAGGAACCAGGTCCAATACAGATGGCAAATCCATCCAGGTCGCCTATCTTCAATCCCACCGTTTTCAAAGCCAAATCAATGGTTGGCATAAGGATTTCGGAATAAGTAACCCTCACGTCGAACTTCAAATCCACCAGAACCTCGTTTTCGTCGACGATGCCCACGCCCGCAGTCATGGTGGAGGTATCTACGCCTAAAACTTTCATATTTTAGTCTCACTATCCGGTTAACTTCTGGGTCAAAATTCTTCCACACAAACTTCTCTTTCGTTTTCAGAAATAATTTTTAAGTTTACCTCCCATCTCTTTTTTGGCAAAAAAGGACTGACCTTCTCTGCCCATTCTATCAGAGTTATCCCCTTGCCGTAGAAATATTCCTCGTAGCCTAATTTAATAAATTCTTCCACATTTTCCAAGCGATATAAATCAAAATGATAAACCCAGATGGGAGAGGAGTGCAATTTCCCTGGATATTCATTTATGATCACAAAGCTGGGGCTGGTGACCGCTTGTCTCACTCCTAATCCTGAGCAGATTCCCTGGATTAAGACGGTCTTTCCGCTGCCCAAGGGACCTATCAGAGCTACCACTGAGCCGGTCCTGAGCTGTTTGGCTAAACTCCTGCCAAATTCTTTAGTCTCTTCAGGGCTGTTAGTTTTCTTTTCTATCATGTCCTTTAAGGGAAAAGTATAAGATAAATTATCCAATAATCAAACAGATTTTTTGCTCCACTTCAGTTAGCGGTCTTCATGCCGATCTTTTTCACCATTTTTATGATGCCAGAACTATTATCGTCGGCACCTGGATTGAACCTCCCCTGAATCCTTTCCTTGAGAAGGAGGGGACTTTGCTTTTCTCTCTCCTTTCTAAGGAGATTCATATGAATGCTTCGCAGGGTTAGAGTGAGGTTCCCCTGAAAGTTAAATTGCACCGCTTACCGATATATTTCTCTCTTCTATGAAAAGACAGGGTAGCGAAGATAATTATGGGTTGAAGATGATAAGAAACTGGAGGTGAACCAAGCTAACGTGCTTGCACTTTATCTTTTGGGTTTCATGGTGATCACCGGAAGGATCATTTCTTCTAAGGAGATACCGCCATGCTGGAAGCTGTTTTTATACTCCCTTTCATACTCACTGTAATGGGTGGGATATACGAAGTAATAATCCTCCTTAGCTATGATGTAGGTGGTGCCCATGCCATAACGAGGCAATCTATATTGCAGAGGATCCTTTATCAAAAGAGCCTCTTTGGGATTGCAATTGAGGTTATCTCCATATTTATATCTCAAATTGGTGGAGGTATCTTTCCTGCCCCGGGCAATGGTCCCCCGAGTGCCCAACACGCTCCCATGATCGGTGGTCAAGACCACCACACAATCCTGAGTGGAAAGATACTGCAAGACTCTAAACAGGGAGGAGTGTAAAAACCAAGGTCTGGTCAAGGACCGATAAGCAGATTCATTCGGCGTCATCTCCTTTAAAATTTCCGATTGCGATCTACCATGAGCCAAGATGTCTAAGAAATTGAACACGATGGAAAGTAGGGACGTGTTCTTGTATGACGATATTCTCTTAGCCAAACCTTCCCCTTCTTTTGCATCCAATACCTTTACATATCTGGTATCGGGCTTGAGCCGTAACCCCAGCTTTTTGAGTTGATCGTCTAAAAGCTGATGTTCATATCTGTTTCGGCTGGAGTCATCCCGGGCTCCTGCTTTCCATATCTCCGGATACTTGCGGGCAAGATCGGAGGGGAAAAGACCTGAGAAGATGGCATTACGCGAGTAGGGGGTGGCAGTGGGCAAGATGGAATAGTAATAATCTCTCTGGATATGGAAGTATTGGTCCAAGGCTGGCTCAATGGTCATCCATTGATCCAGTCGCATGCAGTCCATCACCACAAAGATTGTCCGCATCCTCTGGGAGAGAAGTGGAAAAAGAAACTTTTCCACCACATCCACAGAAAGAGGAGGAGGGTCTTCTTGGGCTAACCATCTCAGATAGACTCCTTCAATGTATTTACCAAACTCAATGTTGCACTCCCTTCTCTGTCCCTGATGGGTCTGCCTCAAATCTACATCGCCAAAATTATCAATCTCTAAATTCCATTCGCTAAGCGTCCGGTGAATGTCGATCCAGTCCTGCCAGCTTAGTACCCCAAAAAGAGAGGATCTGATTTTAGCAGAGCTTTGCGCATAATCCTGAGCTAACCTCTGGGATCTGATCTTCCTTGTTTCCAAAATCTTCTTGGCGGCAGAAAGGATCTGGCTGGGGTTGACCGGCTTGGTAAGATAATCGTCTATCTTTTTGCCGATGGCCTGATCCATTAAATCCTCCTCTTCGGATTTGGTCACCATGATCACCGGCAGATGCGGACTTTTCTCCTTGATCTCTTCCAAGGTGGTCAAACCATCTTTGCCCGGCATCACCTCATCCAGCAAGACTAAATCGAAGCTTTTTCTTTCTACCAGAGCCACCGCATCGTCCCCATTGGATGCCTCGGTCACCTTGTAACCTTTAGACTCTAAGAAAATTATGTGCGATTTTAACTGATCAATCTCGTCATCCACCCATAAGATATGTTTGATTTCCTCTTTCATGTTTCTAACTGCTCCTAATACGTTTAAAGTTTAATGTTCAAAGTTTAAAGTCTTGACTTTCAACTTTAAACTTTAAGCCTTGAACGCCTTAAATTATCAGATTTTCTCCCTCCATCTCCTCAGGTTTTTTTAGGTCCATCAGATGAAGAATGGTAGGAGCCACGTCAGCAAGCTTTCCATCCTCTTTTAATCTCCCCTTGAAATCATCCATCACCAGAGCAAAGGGCACACGATTGGTTGTATGGGCGGTGAAGACTTCCCCATTTTCCGGATCAATCATCTTTTCTGCATTACCATGATCCGCAGTGACCAAAGCGATTCCACCTACCTTCCTGACTGCAGCAATCACCTCCCCTACACACCTGTCTACAGTCTCAACCGCTTTGATCGCGGCTGAAAGAACGCCGGTATGTCCTACCATATCTGGATTGGCATAATTGAGCAGGACAAAATCATACTTGTTGGATTTTATCTCCTTGACCACCTTTTCTGTGACCTCGAAGGCGCTCATCTCCGGCTTTAAATCATAGGTGGCAACCTTGGGCGAATGGACTAAAATCCTGTCCTCTCCCTCAAATGGTTTCTCCTCTCCTCCATTGAAGAAAAAGGTAACATGTGCATATTTCTCAGTCTCGGCGATGCGAAGCTGTTTTTTTCCCTCTCTTGCCAGAACTTCTCCCAGAATGTTGGATAACTTAATTGACGGAAAGGCGACTCTGGATTTTAGTTTGTCATCGTGCAGAGTCAGGCTGATTAAGTCGATGGTAAAATTATCCGGCCGGGGAAATTCTTTGAAATCTGGATCGGTTAATGCATAAGAAAGCTCGCGGGCACGATCAGCCCGGAAATTAAAGAATATTCCTACATCGTCTTTTTTGATCCTTCCCCCTTTCGGATCGTCATCGCCTGAAACCACCATGGGCAGAATGAATTCATCGGTGACATTTTCCGTATAGGACTTCTTTATGGCGCTGATCGCATCGCTGGTCTGAATCCCTTCACCATTTACCATAGCTCTATATGCTTTTCCCACCCGATCCCATCTTTTGTCTCTGTCCATGGCATAATATCGTCCCGCCACAGTGGCTAATCTCCCCACTCCAATCTCCTTAAATTTATCCAGAAGTTCTTGAACGTATCCTGCTCCTGCGGTGGGGGAGGTATCCCTTCCATCCAGGAACGCATGCACAAAAACTTTTTTTACTCTTCTCTCTTTTGCCAGCTTCAGCAAAGCATATAAATGATTAGGGGAGCTGTGCACGCATCCATCTGAGACTAAACCTAAAAGATGCAAGCTTGCGTCTCTTTGCTTTGCCGTCTCCATTCCCTCCACCAGAACGGGATTTTCGAAGAAGGCTTTTTCCCCGATTGCCTTATCAATCCGGATTATCTCCTGATAGACCACCCTGCCGGCGCCTAAATTGAGGTGTCCTACCTCGCTGTTTCCCATCTGTCCATCGGGTAGACCCACATCCAGACCCGAGGCACCCAGAGTGGTATGCTGGTATTTTGCGAAAATCTCATCCAGATGGGGCTTGGAAGCTAAAGCTACGGCGTTACCCTCTTTTTGAGGACTCAACCCATATCCATCCATTATCAGAAGCAGAATCATAGAGTTCCCTTATTTACCTGTAGGTTAATTGATCTTTTTGGGATCATTTCACATCAATAAATCATCTACGTGCTGGGACAGTGAATCGGTAGATTAGGCGACCGCAAAATTACATCCCTTCTCAAATGGAGTAGCCGCCCAGATGGGCTAAATTCATACTTTTTTGATCCATCTAATCTTCCCACTACATCCAAAGAAAATTTCTGATGGCGTCTTTTGATTTGTTATGGTCACATCTGAACCATCAGAATGTTTCGTGGCGACATATGAAAATTCACCTTCCCACCATCGGAAAATGGCAACTCTTAATTAATATCCAAAGCAATACAAAAAGCCATCCTCCGAGGCTATGTAGATTTTTCCATCAAAATAGGCAGGTGAAGATGAAATCATCCCCTCGGTTTGATATTTCCATAGAAGTCTGCCGGTGAAACGATTAACAACGTAAAAATTGCCGTCATACGATCCAAAGAAAAGCTTATCACCCACTGCAATGGGAGAAGAGCGGACCAACCCCTCAGTTTTGAATTTCCAGCTAAACTTTCCGGTCTTTTGATTCACCGCATACATGAAATAATCGTTTGACCCAATATATACCAGACTTTCAGCCACCGCGGGAGAGGAATATACATCAGCCTGGGTCTTGAATTTCCACATAAGTGCGCCATCTTTCAGACTTACAGCATACAGATTTCCATCAACCGATCCAAAGAACACCATTTTGTTCTTTATAGCCGGAGATGAAAAGATGGCACCTTCTGCTTTGAATTTCCAACTGACCTCTCCACTATCTATATCCAGAGCATACAAGTAGCCATTAGTTGAGCCAAAACAGATTACTCCTTCACCGGTGGTGGATGAAGGATGATCATCACAGGCTGGAGTGGAGATGATGGAAGCATTTGTTTCAAAATCCCAGATTACCTCACCAGTGTTTTGGTCTAAAGCCCACAAAATACCTAAGCTTGATCCTACAAAGATTTTGTCTTCACACAACGTGGGAGAAGAGGATATATCTCCTAACTTCCTTTTCCACAAAATCTCCCCGTCTCGGAGATTTAAGGCTAGTTGAGTTTCCTTTCCTTTGTCCAGACCAAAATAAATTGTAGCATCCTCCCCGCAGGCTGAGGTGGAAATAGGTGAAGGGGTTTTAAAGACCCCCAGGTCTTTCCCAGAGAGTGCGTCGAGAAAATGCACTCTTTTATCCAATGATCCGACGATCACAATTTTACCAACAACAATTGGCGATGATTTTAAAGGTCTTTTAGCGTCATATTTCCATAAAAGTTTATTCGGCACCTCAATGGTCGAAGAAACGCATGCACTATTCTGGTGAACTCCCCGGAAGCTTTTCCAGTCGGGCAAATCAAAGGAGCTGAACTCTTCGAATTTAAGCCCACCGGCACATGACGCTACCAGGAACAAAATCATAGGAGTAATAATTTTTTTCATCAAAAGTTCCATCCGAAGAAGAAGTCAAAATCGGTTTTCTTGCTTATCTTCTTGAAGTCGGTGGTTCGAGAGACGTCAAAGCGGAGAACCATGACATATCCAAAGCTTATCCTGGCTCCGATTCCAAAGCTTCCATAGAGCTGATCAAATTCATCCTCCCACGCATTTCCTGCGTCGAAAAATAAAGCTCCCCTTATCGCATGAAAGGATATCTTTCCAAAGGGAAAGCCTATGGAGAGATTGTCAATCAGAGGATATCGTAGTTCGTTGTTTAGCAAAATCAGATGTCTTCCATAAAATGCTCTCCGGTCATAACCTCTCAAAGACCAGCTCCCTCCCAGATATAATCTCTGGGGCTCCTTGCCGGCAGATGAGAATCCCATAACTCTTATAGCGTAGCAACTATTCCTTTTTAACCTGAGATACTTTCTGAAATCGCACAGGATGAGTTTGTTATACGCTTCCCCTTTATTCAAATTCACGGTAAGACCTAAGGTGAGGTTAAGTCTGGTGCCATCGATGGGACCCACCAGATCCCAGATGCTGGTGTCCAGAATCCAGGAAATATAGTTGGTGGAAAGAAGTGCTTTTCTTTCTCTGTTTTTAATGTAAACGTCCCGATCGGACTGACGCAAGAAAAAGCTGGCATCCACCCGTTTGAACTTAGATAGCGGATAGCTTGCCAGAATTAGTCCTCCATACTGCCTTTCCGTATAAAAGCCATAATACTCGTCGTAATACTCATCCTTGAGATGGTAGATTCCGTACCCATAGTTGAGGCGATGGGTTTTGTTTATATAGGTTACGCCTAAATTGAAGCTGGAGAGAAACTTATCCGACGAACGGGCGCTGTTGCCTAAAAGGAAAAAATACTGATGGTTTCCCAGCATGTCGGTAAATGCCACCTGCAACCCTCCCACCGTTCCATAAACCGCATCATACGCTATGACCGATTGAGCGATGTCGAAGGAGAATCGATTCTTATATTTTACCGATCCACTCTCCTGGTCTCCTTTAATCTTTTGTGGTTTCCATGTAGGTGAAGTTGTGTGGGAGGGGAGGTTTGCTTCTTTTGAAAGGATAGCATATTCCACGACGGCACTATCTAAACTCATTTTATGTATCTGAAAACTGTATTTCTCGTAAGCGGTAAAGAAAATAGTCTTACCGTCTGGAGAGAAACTGGGATCAAATGCGCCAGTCAAAAAGAAGGTAAGCTGACTTACCTGAAAAGAATCGTTTTCTGCATGAAGGGATAAGAGGTAAAGATCATATGGACCATTTCGATCAGATGAAAAAATCACACTTTTGCCGTCAGCAGACCAATCCGGCGCCAGATCGTGGTGCGCACCGAAGGTCAGGGGGATAATTTTGTTTTCCGGAAGAGTTAACAGAAAAAGATTTAAAAAACCTTTCTCTCCCCAGGGACCCCGATCAGAAACAAAGGCGATGCTTTTGCCATCCGGGGACCAACTGGGATCCTTTTCCTCATATATGTCGTTGGTCAATCTGATTAAGAGCCGGCTTTTTAGTTCATATACATAAAGATCAGAATATCCATTCTTGGTGACTCCCACCAAAGCCACTTTTTGAGCATGTGGAGACCAGGTGGGCGAAGAAAGCTCGATTAGGTTTGAAAATCTCTTTTTATCGGTGATCTTTCTTTGGGCTATATCATACACGTATAGCACATCATTCTCATGACTCTTGGAGACGAAAGCAATCTTGCCACCTTTGGAGACTCCGATCTTGCTTTTCAGAAGGTGCAAGGATTCGAACTGAGGCGATCTTTCTCCCTTGATTAAGGTGATTGATTTTTTCTTCTCCCCTTCCGGTGACATCATACAGATGGAGGAATATCCCAATTTATTGGATTTGAACACCACCCACTTTTGATCGGACAAAAAAACCGGTTCCGGCTTTATGTTTATCCCCTCAAAGGTGAGTTGGGTGGAGATGCGGTCTGGCAGGTCTCTGGTTTTTATCTCCGGAAAATATCTTTTCTTTAAAGAATATTCCCATTCACTCCAGACCTCCTTTAAACTTTTATTGAAGGTCAGTCGGAAGACCTGGCTGAAGGCAGTTGCCTTCCAATAGTTTTCAAAAAGCAATCCGATCTTGTCATCCCCATATTCTTTCTTAAGATGAGCGCAAAACGCTTCGCCGATCTTGTACATCAGATAAGTTCCATATACCTGATAGACATCCTCCAGTCGGAGAAACCTTCCAGAGATGACTAAATCTTTAATCATCATATCTGCTTCGCTGTCCCACTTTCTGGACCAGTGTTCAGCCAGACCCTCCTCAAACCACAAAGGTAGTCCAGTATAATTCAATCTTCTGTGAGCCTTCATCACATATGGAATCTTATGCATGATGAAGGCGTGGACCAACTCATGCCGGATCACCCGGGCAAAATTTGAATACGAGCCATTAAAGGGAATGACCATACGCCCTTTTAAGAATTCGGTGAAGCCGCCAACACCTTCTGGAAGAAGGGAGGGGATGATATTAGTTTGGGCAAAATAATTGGGGGAGCTGTAAACCACCAGGGGAAGTTTTCTCCCTATACGATGATTAAACTTGTTCTCCAAAAACCGGTAGCTTTCCTCTGCACAGTTGGCAGCGATTTGGGCAATCTCCTTCTCCTCCGGGTAAAAATAGATCTCAAAATGCTGGGTGGTTAAAACCTGCCAATCGAAATTGGTATATTGAATTTTGTTCTTGCCGAAGTAGTATTGTCCATAGGAAGAACTGGAGAGCAACAGAAAAAGAGTTATGAGAAAATTTAACCTTTTCATATAATTTAAGATAACAAATCGTGATCGATAAATCAACTCCACATAACCAGAAGTCTGCATTCACTGATAAAGTATAACTGATTTATCCAGAGGAGTAAACTGGCGATTCTCTGAACTGATAGTCAAGCATCGGTTAAAGAAAAATCCGGGATTGCTTTAAGATCGTATATCCTTGTCCGCAGGATCTTGAGAAAAGATGTAGTTTACGGTTTTTTAAAAGTTAATCGTCAATTGGGGCATCAATTTCGCCCATACGGGCGGCTACCTCTGATATCAACGATGACAGCAAGCTTCAGCTTACGCTTTTGTTTTTTATGCTCATCCTCTGCTCCACGGTCTGGGGATTCCCTGATTCCTGCTTTCCATCATCTTCAATGCCCGATTGGCAGACTCCAGCACTTTGTCTTTCTTCAACAAGTTCCTCAAGCGTCTTTTCTTTTGTTTTACGAATTTTTTAAGCTCCTCCGCTAATTTTAAAGAGCCTATTTTGCCCAGAATATTACATACAGCAATCTTGATCTCATCCTGCTGTCTGGGGGGCACATCTTTTATCTTCTCATTCCTATCCCAGAGGATCTTTAACAAAAACTCAATTGACTCCTCTGCACCGATTTTACCGATGGCAGTAAGAGTTATCATCCTATCTTTGTGTTTATGTCGAAAATGCTCCATTAAAGGCTGAAGACAACTTTTATCGCCCAGTGCGGTCAGAGAGGCGATGACACTTCCACGCACCTCGTCTTCTTGGTCCTTTAATAAGGTCAAAAGAGCACCCACCGATTCCGGTCTGCCAATCTTTTCTAAGGCTTTGACAATCTCCAGCCTCACCCTTATGTCCGGGTCCTGGCTAAGCTTTGATAAAATTTGCACGCTTTCCTTGTCTGGTATATTCCCCAGAACATAGATGGAGTTCCGCACCTTATACCATTGTTCATCTACCAAGAGCCCAGTTTGTTTCTTTCTGTTGAAAGTGCCCAAATTAGACAGAAGACCCAAAATAGCAGATACCGAGTTTTTCCCCAGTCGGCTTAACACCCGCAGTGCGCTTATCCGGGCGATTCTATCATCCAAGGTGAAGATATCCAAAAGTTTTTCTGCTACCTTATTTTTATCGAGAGATTCTAAAATCTCCTCCACCAGTTTGATCTTTTGTAAGGGGACTCCTTCCTTCATGTGATTTATCAGGGTAGCAAGGGTGAATTCATCGGAGATTTCACTAAGGAAGTTTTGGACGATCTTTTTCACCTCCTGGGGACATGCTACCTCTGGATTTAAACGAGCACCGTATTGGAGCAATATTTTATGCGCCTCTTTGAACTTTCGTTGTTGAATCATATTAAAAAATATGATCTTGAAAAGCTGGGAGATGTCCTTCAAGATGCCAGCTGGAAGGAGTTGGTTTTTGACCTTCTTATACAATCTGTTCATAATGTGTGTGAGCTCGAACTCCATCTTTCCTTGGATAAAGTGAGTTAATGCCTTTTCTAAGGCTGTGACAACAAGGCTCCTGGTTTGGCTGTTTTCAGAATCTAATCTGGAAAGTAACTTGTCTATGGTATAGAATTTGATTTTAGTGTCCTCTGAGCTTATCACCCGCTGCCCCAGAAACATGAATCTCTCAAAGTCCACCTCTTCGGTCCCCAGTTTCTCTATCATCTTTAACAGCTCATCCAAAACCTCCTGGCTTTTAAGCCACTTTTCCTCAAAGAGGAAGTCTAGATGTTTTTTCTCTATTATTCCACGCTCGGAGAGCATCTTCTTTACCTGTGGCAGAAGTTTTCTCTTCTCCCTGTCTTCGAGAAGCTTATGCACCAGGTCCACCACCTCGTTCAGTTCCGAGCCTGAATCTTTTGATTCAGGCTTCTTCAGATTTTGCTTTAAACTGGATGCCAAAAGGCCCAAAACCTCGTCATCCGAAAGGTTCTTTGCCTGCTCCCCAATCTCCTCTGTCAACTGTATTAAGTCTATCTTAGAGCCAAGTTTTTCCACGAGAGTTTCCTGTCTCACCGATTTGTTCAAAATGACATCTCTCACCAGGCTGGGGTTATCTCTCATGATATTGGAGATTTGAGCTTTCAGGTCCGCTCCCTCTAACACTTCCGCTTTTACCACCACCTCGTCTTCAGTCACCAGCTCATACTTAAGTTGATCCACCTTTATTGATTGGATCTGATTCCTTTTGAGAAACTCCGGAAGGCTTTTGGATGGGGTGTCTTTGCCCAATGGTTTTACAAAAAAGCTTAAGAACTTGCCGAATTCCTCTTTGGTAAGACCTTTAGTGAGCGTCAAACTACTTATATTCTGGTTATTAAATTCCTCCAGCAACCTCTTTAGAAGATCCGCACCCTCTATGTTCTTTCCGTTAACGATAAGTCTATCTTCCACCTGGCTGATGGTGAGGTGGTTTGTATCTTTGAATATCTCCTGTAAGGCAAAGAAAGATTTCTCCGCCGCCTGGAGAGTTGCAGGATGTCCAGGAGGATATATCTCTAATGTTCTGATCGCTGCATTTATTTGCTTTAACACTTGGGCATAGTTAGGTTTGGTGGTAATTTCCATATATTAAACCCTTAAGTTTTTGAACTTAATTAGCACCATTCTTTTACCTTAAAAAAAGAATAAAGTCAATCCAAAATCCCCCTTCTGTTATAATCGACACAAATCTGTCAGGTTTTAGAAGAAAACCAATTCAACTATAAGTCGAGGTAGAGGCAAAGTTAATCTGCAAGAAAGTTTTTATTAACAAAGGCTTCGGGTTTCCGTAAATCTTTATGAAAAAGATATAGTTAGGGGTGGTCGTCCCTGTCAAAGATGAGGACAGCCTGAGATCATACCCTCAGTACCTGATCTGGGTAATGCCAGCGTAGGGAAGAAGAAAACCGATGCCGTTGTCCTTCAGATCAGGATGACGGTTTTTTATTAGAAAGGAGAAAATATGTCCAATAATAGGCTACCAGACGTGGGAAAAATCTCACCGGAAATCTTTGATGAACTGATTTACCCAAATTTAGGGGCAAAATCCGATCTTGTCCTGGTGGGACCAAGGCATGGCGTTGACATAGGAGTTGTGGACATAGGGGAGAACAAGGTGATGGTGACCACCACCGATCCAGTCTTCATAGTTCCCGAATATGGTTTTAAAAGAGCCGCCTGGTTTGCCATCCACATATTAGCCTCAGATGCGGTCACCTCAGGACTGCCACCCACCTATCTATCCATAGATTTGAACCTCCCTTTGAGCATGACCAAACAAGAACTTACCACCGTATGGCAAATGATAAGTGAGGAATGCAAGAAGATGAGAATGAATATCATCAGCGGACACACTGCCAGGTATCATGGGTGTAATTACCCTATGGTAGGAGGTGCCACGGTAATCTGCATAGGGGATAAATCAAAATATATCTCCCCGGAGATGGCAAAGATAGGAGATCAGGTTATCATAACCAAAGGAGCTGCCATTGAGGCTACCGGAATTTTTGCGGTCGCTTTCAAAAGCAAAATAGAAGAGTATTTTGGAAAGGATTTCAGCCGGAGGGCAGAGAAGATATTCTGGCAGATGTCCGTGGTGGATGATGCTTTGACCGCAGTAGAGGTAGGGACGAGGGAAAATGGGGTAACTGCCATGCATGATGCCACCGAATGCGGAGTCTGGGGCGGGCTTTATGAGATCGCAAAAGCGTCTGGTGTGGGAATGAGAATAGAAAAAGATAAGATAATCGTCTCAGATGAAGTGGACAAGATATGTTCGAAATTCGCCATGGACCCCTACAGCTCCATCTCCGAAGGGACTTTAATTATCACCTGCAGGGAAGAAAAATCGGAACAGGTAGTAAGGAAATTAAAAGAGAAAAATATTGCTTCCTCTGTTGTAGGGGAAGTGATCCCTGAAGAGAAAGGGATATTATTGGTTGAAGGTAATCGGGAGAAACACTTAGAACATCCCAGGGTTGATCCTTTCTGGATAGCTTTCGAAAAAGTGTTGAGAGAAAAATAGAAAAGTGCTTTTCGATTTTGGGGTTAAGATTCTTGATAAGAATCTTGAGGATTTGATAAAATTGACATTTTGAAGACCTTACCCCTGACCCCTCTCCTTAAGAAGGAGAGGGGACTATGGCAAAAGCCGCATAAAAAAAGCTTTGTCCACCCGCCCTCAAGATGGCGGACAAAGCTTAGGGGAGTTTAGAAGTAAAGAAAGGGAATGACATTTATTATATCTTCAAAATTTGTGCCAACATACTAAAAACACCTTTTACCTTTTTTGACTTCTTTAACTCGCTGATACTATTGAAGTTTCTGTCGAAGCCGAAAAAATACAAAAGGGGATGAAACGGTTTACCGCAATTTTCTGCGCCAGGGATGATTAAGCCACTTCCGGTTGTTTTCTTGTAATTCTTTAAACTACAAAATGTTACATTCCACGCAGGCTACTGCGGCTCAAAGGCAACTCTCAATGAAAGGTGAAGGCATCCCACTGTACCTTCATGAGTTTATTCTACTGCCCCGTCTTGGAGTCGGATTACCATAGCAATAAAGGCAATTATGGTAGCAAGCAAACCACTGTCCGATGTCGGTGGATTTGGTGCAATGACAGTTCTCTCTCTGGCCTCTGTCTTTGGCTTTTGAGCACGGTTCCTGTGATGGATGAAGCTCACTTAAAATCTTCCCATCAATGCAACCTTTGGTGGTTAAATCTGGAAGCACGCAGGTGGAAAGCTCCATACCCAGCTTTTCTGTCCGGGGTATCATCTGATTCTTAATGAAATCGACGATTTCTTCTATGCGGTGATCCACAACTTTAAAGCCATTCTGCTTTAGTCTTTTTTCCACCTTCTGGTAAAGTGTGACGTAAGAGACGATGACTCTTTTTATTCCCAAAATGTGCGCCTGAGAAAGTATCTTTTCGAATAGATTTATATCTAAGTTAGAGATGCGGATTTTCTCCTGATAAATTACATCTATTAATGGATCATAACGGACAGCCAATCTCTGGGAAGATCCCAGAAGATCGATGATTCGGGGAAGTTGTTTAAAAACCTGATCTTTTGTTGGCGCATGAGGCTCCAAAGCTGTCCCCCCTAATCCGGTGATGGTCAATAGAACATAAATCTGGTTCAACTTCTTCAACACTTCTTTTAATTTTGGATGGGCTAACATGTTCTGAGGGTTTTTAGTCCAGATAACTAACGTATGTATGTTCTCTGTCCCGATCTCCTCCAATCTCTTAACCATAAAGTCCGAATAGAAAGTAAGTAAGTCCACCCGGCGACTGGCAGAGATAACCTTCTTAAAATGAATCGGTTTGTTCATCCTTGTCTCAATAGTCAGTGTGAATCCACGTCTTGCTAACGAAACTAAAGAAACCTGCCTTAAAAGTCAATGTTGTAATATTACAAAAGACCAGAACCTAACTTAAGGTTTTAAATTAAATAAGTTAACATATTTGTGTTGTGTCAGGACCTCAGTCCTGACACAAATATAAACGTAGTTGCTCGATTTATCGAACTGAATCAAATGCCCAATAAATTGGGCAACTACAAAACTCGGCAATTGCGGAATGAGGAGTACGCCGATAGATCCACTTCCCGTTTAACCTTTCAAGTAATTCAGAAGCCCGCCCTTCTCGGCGATTTCTAACTCTAGACCTGATGGCGGCTGTCCTTCCAACGTTTTCTTCGTGGAGAGGTTAGTTACCTTCCCGGTTTCCAAATTCACTTCGACTTTGTTTCCTGTCTTTACAATTTTAGAGATTCCCGGACATTCCAGAAGGGGAAAGCCCAGATTCACTGCGTTACGATAAAATATGCGAGCAAAAGAATCTGCCACCACACAGCTTACTCCATTCTCTCGCAGACAGACCACCGCATGCTCACGTGAGGAACCGCATCCAAAGTTCTTTCCCGTAATCACTATGTCGCCCGGCTTTACCTTTTTGGCAAAATTTTCCATTCCCGGAACGAATTCCATGGCATGTTTTGCCATCTCTTTCGGATCGGTTAAGGGAAGATATTGTCCGTGATAGATTTGATCGGTGTCAATGTCATCGCCGACCACCCAGGCCTTTCCTTTGAATTTTTTGACCATAGAACACTCCTTTGAGCTTAAGAGTCACTACTTTCAGGAAATTAATATGAAAAGAAGCAAAAGTCAACTTTCATGAATAGTGGAAGTCTTCTTTTGGTAACCATCTTAGGAATTTGATTTGGTAGGCGTCCATATGGGCGAATGAAACGCAGGCTGAAGCCTGCGGCTACCCAAATGCTTCGGGAGTATCTTGCCCCTACAGGTCGCATGACTTCAGGCAGACCGGTCAATTAACCGTAGGGACAGCCCTTGTGGCTGTCCGTCTTTCAGAATTCGGACAGGGACGAGCCCTGTCCCTACAAGATCATGTCAGGAATGGACTTATTCCCACTCGATGGTGGCGGGGGGTTTAGAGGAGACATCGTATACTACCCGATTAACTCCTCTCACCTGGTTTATGATCCGATTGGAGATTTTGCCCAAAATTTCTGGAGGGATTCGAGCCCAGTCAGCGGTCATGCCATCCACAGAGGTGACTGCCCGCAAAGCTATTACATCCTCATAGGTTCTCTCATCTCCCATCACCCCCACACTCTGGACCGGCAGAAGAATACAGAAAGCCTGCCATATTTTATTATACAGATTTGCATTCTTTAGCTCGGAAATGTAAATATCATCTGCTTCTCTTAAAACCGAAAGCCTCTCTTTGGTCACCTCTCCCAGGATTCTCACTGCCAGACCCGGCCCGGGAAAGGGATGCCGACCGATTATGCTTTTTGGCAGGTTTAATTTTCTCCCTAATTCTCTTACCTCATCTTTGAACAGTTCCCTTAAGGGTTCGATTAGCTTTAAGTTCATCTGTTCCGGCAAGCCGCCCACGTTATGATGAGATTTTATAGTGGCAGAAGGTCCTTTAAAAGAGGTGCTTTCAATCACATCCGGATACAGGGTCCCCTGGGCTAAAAATTCCACATCTTCGATCTTTTGCGCCTCTTCCTCGAATACCTGAATGAATACCCTCCCGATTATCTTTCTTTTCTCCTCCGGATTGATTACCCCTTTAAGCTGGCTCAAAAATCTTTGGGAAGCATCCACCAACTTCAGGTTCAAATCAAAATTCTTAAAGGCGGAGACCACTTCCTGTGTTTCGTCTTTTCTGAGCAGACCATTGTCCACCAGGAGACAATGAAGCTGTTTGCCCACGGCTTTATTTACCAGAATGGCACATACAGATGAATCCACTCCGCCGGAAAGTCCCAAGATTACTTTGCCATCTTTTACCTGATCTTTGATCCTGGAAACGGTTGTATCGATGAACGATTCAGTGGTCCAGCTTCCTTCACACCCGCAGATTCGGAATAGGAAATTCTGGATGATCCGGTTGCCTTCTTCTGTGTGAGCCACTTCCGGATGAAACTGCAGTCCAAACATTTTCCTCTCTTTCCTGCCTATGGCGGCGAAGGGAATATTTTCCGTATGGGCCAAAGCTTCAAACCCCGGAGGTGGTGTGGAGAGATGATCGCCATGACTCATCCATACCTGGGTGTTGGTCCTTATTTCCGAAAAAATATCTTCGTCTCTGTCGATGTGAATGATGGCTTTTCCATATTCTCTTTTTTGTGATCTTTCTACCTCTCCCCCGAAAAGTTTGCCGATAAGCTGTAAGCCATAGCAAATTCCTAAGACCGGAACGCCTAACTCGAAAACTCCACTTGTGCAAAAAGGAGCATCCTGATCAAACACGCTTGAGGGTCCTCCGGAAAGAACTATCCCTTTTAAGTTTTTCTCCTTATAGCTTTCCGGGTTCTGGTTGAATGGAACTATCTCACAAAAGACCTTGTTTTCCCGGATGCGTCGTGCGATCAACTGGGTATATTGCGAACCAAAGTCCAGTATGATTATAGTCTCCTGTTGTTTCACCTGGTTTATTCTTCCTCTGATTTCAATACTGTATCCTCAAGCCAACTCTTATCATCCTTATCCGGATAATCTATATTATAATGAAGTCCCCGACTTTCTTTTCTCCTCAGAGCACATTCGACGATTAGCTCCGCCACGGTGGCGATGTTTCTCAACTCGATCACGTCATAGGTGACCGGATTGACCTTATAGAATTCGGTGATCTCATCCAAAAGGATGCTGATTCTTCTTTTAGCCTGCTCCAGACGACGATTGGAGCGAACTATCCCCACATAATCCCACATGAATTTTTGTATCCAGTCCCGATTATGAGAGATGATCACCCATTCCTGTTGATCAAATACCCCTTTCAGACTCCAGGAAGGGATGGGAGGAAAAGAAAAATCTTTCATGGATGAAAGCTTAACTTTCGCACTTTCAGCGGAGAAATGAGCAAAAGCAACCGCCTCTAAAAGAGAGTTGGATGCCAATCGGTTTGCTCCGTGCATTCCAGTGCAAGCCACCTCACCACAGGCATACAGGTTTTCTATTTTTGTCCTTCCTTCCAAATCTGTGACCACTCCACCGCAAATATAGTGAGCGGCAGGAACGACAGGAATCGGGTCTTTGGTTATATCCAGACCCAACGACAGGCATTTCCCATAAATGTTAGGAAATCTCAGTTTAATGAACGTCTGATCCAGATGGGTTATATCCAGGTAAACGCAAGACTCTCCACGCTTTTTTAGTTCGTGGTCAATGGCACGCGCCACCACATCCCGGGGCGCAAGCTCCCTTCGCGGATGATATTTCTCCATAAAAGTCGCACCCGACTTCAGTCGCAAGACCCCTCCCTCTCCTCTTACTGCCTCTGAGATCAAGAAGGAGTCTGCCTTGTCGTGATAAAGGGCGGTGGGATGAAATTGGATGAACTCCAAATTAGCCACCTCTGCTCCCGCACGATAAGCCATGGCTAATCCATCTCCAGTGGCAATGGAGGGATTGGTGGTATGTATGTATACCCTGCCCGCCCCTCCAGTTGCCAACAAGGTAACCTTGGATAGACAGGTGATGACTAAATTTTTTTCTTTGTCCAGAACATAAGCGCCCCAGCACCTAACTTTTTCCTCCGGCTTCCGTTGGTAGCCTTTGAGATGATGCTGGGTGATTAAGTCCACTGCGATGTGATCTTCTAAGATTTTAACGTTCTTTTTAGCTTTTACCGCGCTCAGAAGTGAGTTCTCCACCTCTCTGCCGGTGAGATCAGCGGCATGCACCACTCGGTTTTTGGAATGACCCCCCTCCAGCCCTAAATCGAACTCCCCTTCTTTTCCTCTCTTTTTGGTAAATCGAACTCCCGTCTGTATCAGTTCCTCAATGCATCCCGGACCTGCCTCCACCACCCTTCTTACCACCTCAGAATTACATAGTCCATCCCCTACCCTCATAGTATCTTCAATGTGAAGCTGGAAGGAATCATCCTTTGCCAGAACTGAGGCGATGCCTCCCTGGGCATAGTTGGTGTTGGATTCAGAGTCCTCCTTTTTGGTAACGATGACCACATCACCTAACTCAGAAGCTTTAAGAGCAAAGGAGAGTCCTCCAATGCCTGATCCGATCACCAGAAAATCGGTTTTTATCTCCATTTATTCTTTACCCTCGATTTTACTTAAGAGAATTTCCTCTCCTCGGGTTATCTTTAGATCTATTTTTAACACATAAAAGGGGATATCCAGTCCCGCCTGCGACGGGATCTCCGACTCATTTATCAAAGGTATACGCACAGAGTCTTTCTCTGTGGTGATAATAAAATCGGCATCTTTGTTTTTTGCCTCTTCTTGCAGAGTCGAAATATCCTTCCCGCGGTATGGGAAGTGATCTCGGAAAATTCGATGTTTTAAGATTTGTATCTTCAATTGCCTCAGACTATTCTCGAAGGATAAAGGATTCCCAATGCCGGAAAAAACTAAAGCCTTTTTGTCCTCTACATCCTTGAGGTTGACTTCCGAACCATTGAATAGCTTTTCTATGGAGCGGATCTGGTGGATGGATTCTACTATCGGAGTTTTGGGATTATACCTTTTTAATATTTGGACCAACTCATCTGTATTGGAAGCCTGATCGGTTTTTGTCAGAACAAACACATCCGCCCTTCTCAAGGAAGTTAGAGGTTCCCTCAGGGTGCCTGCCGGAAGAAGTCTTCCGTTTCTAAAGGGGTTGACCGAATCGATCACCACAATATCTAAGTTCCTGAAAAGTTTTTGATGTTGAAACCCATCATCTAAAATCAAAAACTCGGAGCCTAACTTTTCTGTGGCGTACTGTCCTGAGATATTCCTATGTTTGCTTACCATGATGGGAACGCCAGAAAGTCGCTCTGCCAGAAGATAAGGCTCATCTCCCACATCTTCCCAGTTTATCCTCTTACGTGTTTTTTGTGTCAGCTCCACCATCTCTTTTTTCTTTCGCTTATATCCCCTGGAGAGTATAGCCACCTTTTTATTTTTCTCTTTGAGCTTTTCTGCCAGATAGATGACTAAAGGAGTTTTTCCAGTTCCGCCCAGGGTGATGTTTCCCACGCTGATCACCCTTGCTTTAAGTTTTTTCTGTTTGAACACCCCATGCTGGTAAAGAAAAAGTCTTATGCCGCAGACCAGTCGGTATGGCAATGAAAAAAAAGAAAGAAACCAGCATGACAATGCGTAAAGCGTCCGCGGTCCTTCGACTTCGCTCAAGACAAGTCCGCTGTCCGCGGTCCGCCGAGAGTGGATGGTTGTCGACCGACAGCCGACGGCGGACGGCCGACTGTATTTTCCAAAAAGGGAAAAAATCAAATCAGTAGTCCTTTGAGCAACTCCGGTCCTTTTCTGGATGGCTTCTTTTGCCCTCTTTCCCAACATTATTCTCTTCTCATCATCTGAAAGCAAGTTGGACAAATTAAAGTAGAGTTCCTCTTCCTCCTTAACTTTTATGCCTCCTCCGGATTGGATCAAGATATTGGCTTCCTCTTTGAAATGATCTACATAAGGTCCGAAAAGGACTAAAACTCCATAAATTGCCGGCTCCAAAAGATTGTGTCCTCCCACCGGCACCAGGCTACCCCCCACAAAAGCCACATCAGCCAAAGAATAGATTTTAGAAAGCTCCCCCATGGTATCCAGAAGAATCATGCCTTGATCCTTCAGGGTGGCATCTTTGTCCAGTTGACTCTTTCTGATGAACTTCATCTGCTGTTGAGAAAGCAACTTTTCTATTTCCTTTATTCGATCAAGATGTCTGGGGGCAAGCACAAAAAGCAAATCTTTGTTCTCCAGTTTTAGCCTTTTGAAGACTTCGATCAAAATCTTTTCCTCTCCTTCCCTTATGCTTCCGCCGACAATCACCTTGAAATGATCGGGAATAAACATCTTTCTTTTCAGCCCATTTTTATCTTTTGTTTGGCTGGCATACAGGAGGCGATCAAATTTAAGATTCCCAGTTACTTTGATTTTATCCGGATTTGCGCCCAGAAGTATCATCCTCTCTTTATACTCCTCTGACTGCATACACAAAAGATCAATATGTGAAAGTGTCTCTTCAAACAGGCTTCTTACTAAAAGATATCTGCGCAGGGAGGCATCAGAGATGCGTCCGTTGATCAATGTCACAAAACAACCCCACTTTTTCGCTTCCCTTATCAGATTGGGCCAAAGCTCGGTCTCCACCAAAATCAGAGCCGCAGGTTTTATTCTTTCTAAAGCTCTTCTCATGTATCTTTTTAGGTCGACGGGGAGAAAGAAAACCATCTCAACTTCCTTCAATATCCTTTTCGCCTCTTTCCTGCCAGTTTTGGTGATGGTCGATACCACTAGGGCATATTCTGGATGAATTTTCTTAACCTGGGGGATGATGGTGGACAGAACTTTCACCTCCCCCACCGAGGCGGCGTGAAACCAGATGACTTTTTCCCCACGAAGCTTTTCTATTTTTTCCTTTGGCAACCTTCCCATTCTTTCGCCAATTCCGTGTTTACCTAAAATTGCCCGAAGGAAAAGATAAGGAGAGGCAATGATGAAGGCGAAATTTAAAATGACGTTATAAAATGCGTACATTTATGGATTTGTTGAGTTTTAAAAGAACCAGAACCTAACTTAAGTTAGGCTCTGGTCTTTGCTTAATTTGAATGCAAGAAATAATCATCCGTCTCTTGGGTTAACTCCCCAAGTCGCTTTTCCAAATCGATTCTTATCTCCTCCAATTCCTTAGAAGTGGCTTCAAGTGGCACACAGATTGGTTTTCCCAGCATGATCACCACCTTAGAAAAAGGCTTAGGGATCAAGAATCTGTCCCAGGTGGCGAGATTCCAGCGATTCTTAGCAGAGTTAGTAATGGGAACGATGGGCATTCCGCTTCTTTGGGCAATATATATTATGCCCGGATGAACTTCAAATCCAGGTCCCTTGGGTCCATCCGGAGTTATGGCTACGTCAAATCCAGATGTGGTCTTTTCACACATTTCGAAGATGGCTTTGGAACCACCCCGGGTGGTGGATCCCCTCACCGAGACGAACCCTAAGTTACGGATTATGCGGGCGATGAATTCCCCATCTTTGTGCTGGCTGATCAAAACATGTATCTTTTGTTTTCGATGGGAATAGGTGAAAATGAGCATCCTGCCGTGCCAGAAAGCATAGATCACTGATTTTTTTTCTTTCCTTAGGATATCTAAATTTTCCTCCCCCACCCATTCGATCTTCAACGTCATTCCCAAGATGTAGATCAAGAGCGGACCTATCCAGGATGCTAAAAATAAAAGGAGTTTGTCTTTTTTTTGTTTAAGCCAATTTTTCATTCACCTACTATCCGATAAAGACTTGTAACTTCAAACCCATCGCAAGACCCAATTTTATCTGCCGTATCTTTGCAATCGCCGCCATTTCAGATCATACAAGCTGAGGCTGGTCTGTAGAATCCAAAGGAGGGGTTAACATTTTAGTCACGATTTCAGCCGCTCTCCTCGACGCACCCTTCTCCCCCAATTTTTCCTTTACTTTCTTCAGCTCATCTTGGATGGCTTTGTATCTCTCCTTCTCGGTTAGAATCTCATGCATCTCTTCTGCGATATGACTGGGAACTGCCTTGTTCTGTATGAACTCCGGAACTATTTTTTTGCCGGCCACCACATTGGCTAAGGCGATATTGGGTATGCTGACCAAGCTTTTTGCCACCAGATAAGTCCACAAGCTGGTCTTATACAATACAACAAATGGAGTGCCTAAAATGGCGCATTCTAAGGTGGCAGAACCGGATGTGATAAGAAGTAAATCCGAATGTTTCATCAAATCATAGGTTAAATTTTCCACTATTCTTGCCTGAGAGCTAACAAGATTTTCTATTCTTTGTTTTTTAATGGTAGGAGCCAATCCTAAAAGCACCTTTAAATTTTTAATTCTTGTTTTCAAAAGCTCACAGGATTCAAGCATGATGGGCAGAACCTTTTCCACCTCCTGCCATCTGGAGCCGGGAAGCAGTCCCACCACCACCTCATTTTTTCTTATGTCAAATTTGTTTTGGAAATCCTCTAAGGATAGGACTGGTCTAGTCACCTCCAGAAAAGGATGACCTACAAACTCACAATCTATATTAAACCTTTTGTAAATTTCCTTCTCAAAAGGAAATATCACCACCATCTTGTCTATCAACCCTCTCATCTTTTTCACTCTGTTTCCACCCCAAGCCCAGACCTGAGGGCAGATGTAGTAAACCACCGGTATCCCTGATTTCTTGAGTTTTTTGGCGATCCTTAGATTGAAGCCGGGATAGTCTATCAAAATCGCCAGATCCGGCTTTCTGGTTTGGGCCACCGAGGTCATTTTTTTCATAACTCCTCTGATGAAACTCAAATTCTTTATCACTTCAAAAAAACCCATAAAGGAGAGCTTATCAACATGAAAGATTAGCTCCACCCCCTGGCTTTTCATCCTGTCCCCCCCCATGCCAAAGATTTCTAAGTTTGAATTAATCTTTTTAAGTTCCTTCACCAGGCTGGATCCATGCAGATCGCCAGATGCCTCCCCGGCTATGATCACTATTTTTTTTGGCTCATTCATCGTCAGCGCAAAACACTCTCTAAAGATTACAAACCTTTCAGTTTATGTTCTTGAGGTCTCTGAAAGACACGGTGGAGACGAGAATTTGGAGTGTTCGCCTTTAGGCGAACCACATAGGTGCTTGTGATAAGCAAAAGTTCAGGTCAAGCTGAAGTCGTAGATCCCGCTTCCGCGGGGCTTGACACTCCAGATTAGACTCGTAGTTAGAATTTGGAATATCTTGCCTTACTTTCTAAGATTCCCCAGTACGCGTTTTGTGTTCCTCAGCTTTTTCTTTGATCCTTAGCGCAACCTCCAAAGCCTTTTTGCCATCTTCACCGGTAACTTCAGGTGGTGTTCTGGTGCGCACCGCATCTAAGAATGATCCTATCTCTGAGCTGAGCATATCCTGATCACAAACCTCCGGTTTTTGGTAGACTATGGTCTTGCCCATCTCCTCCACCGGTATATTCCCCACCACGGTCTTTTTCTCTTTTTCCCCCTGAGGTAATTGGTTAACATCCACCAGTTTGTAAATCTCCACCGACTTTTGTAAAAAATCTAAGGATATATAGGAGTCTTTCTGAAAAAGCCTCATCTTGCGTAAAACTCGAGCGGAGATACGGCTGGCGGTGATGTTTGCCACACAGCCGTTTTCAAAAGTCAATCGAGCACTACAGATATCTTCACTTTCAGCAACAACCGGCACACCCACCGCTTCGATGTTTGTTATCCCACTTTTCACCAGACTCAATATCAAATCGATATCGTGGATCATCAAATCTAAAATCACCGCCACGTCTGTTCCCCGAGGATTAAATTGAGCCATTCGATGGGATTCGATAAATTTGGGATGGGGTTGGTATTTATCTATGGCTTTAAATGCCGGATTGAATCTTTCGATGTGTCCCACCTGAAGTATCAAATTCTTCTTTTGAGCAAGTCTGATCAGCTCCTCTGCCTGTTCACCGGTCTGGGTTATCGGCTTTTCGATCAAAAGGTCTTTTCCTCGCTCCAGTATCACGCTCGCCAGAGGAAAATGAGCAGTAGTAGGGACCACCAAGCTGACTGCATCTGTCTTTCTCAGAAGATCATCCAAGTTTTCAAAATATCTTGTGCCGTATTTTTGAGCCACACTTTCGCCTTTTCCCAGGTCAATGTCGTTTACTCCCACCAGTTCCGCCTCTGAAATTTGGGAAAAGATGCGGGCGTGATGATCACCCAGATGCCCCACCCCCACCACTCCAACTCTTACCCTTTCCATTCTTTAGCCTCCTTGAGCAAACATAGGCTATTTTCGTGGCACCGGAGACATCAATTGGTTTCACCATAATAAAAATCGTTAAAAATATAACCAACCACGTGGCAATAGTCAATAAAAGAAAAAATGGCATTTGCCTCCACCTGTGGGGGATAAGGGGTAGGTAGCCGTAGGCTTCAGCCTGCGGGAGAATGGGGGAATGAACGATGAGTAGCCGTCCAGCCTCCGGCGGGACGGGGAAAGAATAGGAAAAATGTAACAAGCCTGTGACCGGGGCTCTCCTGCCTGTGGCGGGATCTACCTATGGCATGACCAGCCTCGGCAAAAATACAATGCAGGGTTGATCGTCAAGGCTGAGAACTGACAAAAATCGTATAGAAAAGTATCCAAAAAAAGTACCTGTCAGATCAATTATGACATGCACTTGGAGTTTTTAGTAGCGCTACGGGGATTCGAACCCCGGTCTGATGGCTGAGAACCACCTGTCCTAGACCTGACTAGACGATAGCGCCAAGCTTTGCTAACAGTTAGTTCACGGATCACTGTTCACAGCAAAAACCCTCAATTCTTTTCTCCAATAGCTACCAGCTCCTCGGGTTTCTACCGTGAACCATCAACTATTCTATCGGAATTTGGACTTCGGTGACAAACTGTTCTGGAGGAACACCAGGACCCGCCTCCAGATAAATCTCCATCACCGGCCCACTTACTTTATGTCCTTTCTCCTCTATCCACTTAAACATAGACGGATACTCTTTGGCGATTTCCGCATAAGGTCCCTTTAGTATGGCGTAAACCACTTTTTGCACCGGAATCTCCTGCACCCCATAACCTGAATCTGGCATGAATCCTTCCGGGACCACAATTCCAATCTCGCTTCTTAAACTTTCAGCCGGAACCGTGGCTGGATCATCATAGTAGATACCCACCACGTCTCCGGTAAGTTCCTTAAAAGCCGCGTATTCACCCAGTTGACCGAACAAAGCTCCCGCCTGATCATACGGTCCCACATGCTCCAGATAGCAGATGGTCATCTTTTTAGTGGTCTTAATTAAAATCTCATAAGGCTTCTTCTCCTCAGCTTTCTTTTCGCATCCCAACTGGGTGAAAACAAAGACGCCCAGAATCAAACAAGAAACAAAAAAAAACCTCTTCACGAATAACTCCTTTTTTAGCAGTTTAGCTTTCTCCCATAGACTACACGCCTAAACTATGAACTACGAACCAAAAACCGAACTCATCTTGGCTGGGGGACAGGGATTCGAACCCCGATAGACAGATCCAGAGTCTGCCGTCCTGCCATTGGACGATCCCCCAATTTTTCAGACACTAAAATAAGAAAAGGGAGCTTTTTGTCAAGGAAATAATACTTGACTTTATTGAAGGTTGGGGTTATTATTAAATAGAATTCCCAATCTAAAAGAGGAGCACAGCTTATGACTTTTTAGCCAATTCATGCACAAATTATCTTCATTCCAATAAAGCGAATGCAAAAGATCTTTGTTTACCCCAACTCATTAATCCTGATCAAAAAGAAGGAAAGAAATGAAGTTAATCTTATTGTTTATGGCTGTGCTGGCCGCATGTATTCTGTGGCTCACAGATCTTTCTTTTGCCCAGTGCCCGGAAGATCCAAATGATAATGGGATATGCGATCCCTTGTTGGGGCAGGGGCTGAACCCCTGCCCCAACAGGATGACGGGATAGGAGATCTTGGTGATGTGGTTTCCCTAACAACTATCTTTTCAAAAACGGTCCACCTTCATGCTGTTAGACTGAAAAGAAGAACTGATGAATGTAGTATTGTAAGACGAACAGGTCTGTTTACAAAGAAGATTGTCAACTATTTATGCGCAAGGAGCTTTTATGAGGTCAAAAGAAATAATAGGGGTCATCCTATTTTTGATCATCTTCTCTTTCTCTTCTGGGGTATCCTCAGCCCAGGATCCCGGTGATGCCGACACCGTAAGATTGGCAAACATCTCTGGAGAGATCGGGGATACGGTCTCTATGCCGGTGTTTTTGTATAATGATGAGGAACTGATCTCAGTGGTGATCCCGATTTTGGTGGATGGATATTCTGGCTGGTTGAGATTCGATTCGGTTTCATATGTGGGAAGCCGTTTAACCGATCCAACAATTTTGGATGACAGGCAGGTTTACGTTTTCGGGACAGACACATTCACCGTCGACTCTTTGTTACTGTCTTTCTCTGTCTCCTCCGGAGCTAACTTACCTGTTGGGCAGGGAAAGCTCTGTGACCTCTGGTTCACCTTGCATTTCGGAGGCCAGGTTTTGATTGATTCTTTGTCTGATTCGCCACAAGGAGGATTGTTGGTCACCGACTCAAACTCACAGAGCTTCACCCCTCAATTTTTATCAGGTTTGATTGACATCTCCTGTGACTATCTGGTGGGGGACGTGAACATAGATTTCAGTGTAAATATAGGAGACATTATCATGCTCCAGAAGATATATCATTACGATAATCCTCTAAGCGGGTATCCTATTCACGACCGTCGGGGCCGTGGGGATCTAAATTGCGACCGAAGGTTGGATATGCGTGACTTGGTTCATCTGACGGACTGGCTCTTTTTTGCCGGGACCTACCCCTGTAGCTGTGGAACTATCAATCCTTCATTATATGATGATCCTTTGCTTCCGGATACAGTATGGGTGGAGTCCGAAACTCTGATAGTAGGTATCTCTTCTCCAATTTGCATGGGTGTAGTAAATGATGAACCAGTGAAAGGTCTGGCATTATCCTTGGAGATAAACGGGAGTGCTGTGCTGGGAGTCGATTGGGAGAGCAGACCGTTCTATACCGACCGCATAGATAGCGCCTGGTTAATGTTTCTCGATGGTGAACATGCAGATGGCGTCAATCCGGAGATCTACCATTTCTATGCTTGGCAATACTCATCTATATCAATTCCCCTTCCACCCGGAAGAGATGCGGTCTGTTGTCCTTATTTTATTCCTCAATCAACTGGAACAGCAACTTTTAGCTTGGTATCCTGGGTCAATGAAAACCAGTCCATGCTGGTTACAGAAGATCATGCGGCAATACTGCCTACTCTTTACGGTGGAAACATCACGGTCCTACCCTACCTTACCGGTGACCCCAATCATGATGGCATGATAGACATCGGAGATGTGGTCTATTTGATAAACTATCTATTCAAAGGTGGACCCATCCCTGACCCCTTAGAAGCCGGAGATGCCAATTCTGACGGAATAGTTGACCTCGGTGACGTGGTCTACTTGATTAACTACCTGTTCAAAGGTGGTCCACCGCCGTGTGAACATAAGTGAACCGCCATTGGATTTTACTGATCCAAAAGGCAGAAGGAAAGGAGTGAAAAAATGAAGAGAAATCTTTTAATCTTTTGTGTTATGGGGTTATTTATCCTCTTATGGTCCGCTCCTGCATGGGCACAGTGCCCGGAGGACCCAAATGATAATGGGATATGTGATACTATGTATGTGGAGGTCTATCCGCCCGATACGCTCTTTTCTGGTCCAGGGCATCTTGTTCGAGTTGCTATCTATGTAACGCATGATGTTCCAGATCCAATCATAGACTCCATTGCTGGCTTCCTTATTCCGCTGGTTTACATCTCCACGAACCCGAGCGCTAATTGCGTTTTGGATTACTATTATAACAACACAACCCTGTATCCTTCCCCTGATACTGACCGGAGCATCTTCCGCCATCTGGAAGGAGTCAGCAACTGGATGATGAAACTCTCAGAGCAGACCCCGGGCTTGGAGTGGAACCATAGGGGACTTAACCTGTCTTCCGGGAGCAACTTCTGGCTGGTCATGAATCCCACCGGCACCGAGGACCGACTGTTTGAGGAAGGAAGCCGGATTCTTTTGGTGACCATGACCTTCAAAGTAGATGATACTACGGGCATATACTTAGATTCGTGCTTCTGGCCTCCGTCAGATCGTCTGGCATTTGCCAGATCAGATGCGGTGACTTACATTCCCAGGCACAACCTCCCCTATTGTTTTTCTCTGTCCTATCCTGAGGTAGGGGATGTTAATGCAGACGGCATAATCGACGTAGGAGATTTAGTCTATCTGATAAACTATCTATACAAAGGTGGTCCTGCCCCCGACCCCTTAGAGGTTGGAGACTGCAACAGCGACGGAGTGATTGACCTCGGTGACGTGGTTTACCTGATCAATTATCTGTTCAAAGGTGGCCCAGCGCCAGGTCCTCCAATTGGAACTCTACTTGATTACTATGGCTGCAAAGAATTCCAGAAAGGAACCGCTATAGATAGCACACCACCAGATCAAGATTGCATAGAATATCAGTATGACGGAGCTGGCCTTCTTCTGCTCAAACACGTAAATGCAGGATTTAATTGCTGTCCTGATGAGATCTTAGCGGATATAACCATTGAGGGCAACGTCATCACAATAGAGGAAAACGAATCTCTTGAGAGTGGGGGATGTTATTGTCTTTGCCTTTTTGACGTAGATTACCAAATCAGCAACCTTGAATCTGGAGAATACACCATAAGAATAAACGGACTATATTTGGAAGAGGGCGACGAAATACTCCAGTTCACTGTTGATCTTGCCTCTTCGCCTTCAGGTAGTTTTTGTGTATATAGGGATCATTATCCCTGGGGGATTTGGTAGTAGGATTGTAACGGTGACGTGATCGTAGCTCTTGGAAACGTTATTTATATAATCAACTATCCTTACAAAGGTGGACCGCCACCATCCTGTTAGTTTCCGAACTGTCGAACCATTCTGTTATGCACACATGGAAGTCCCAGCCCTTACCAGGCTGGAAATCCCGCCAAAGGTGAGGCTAAGCTTCTGTTAGCATTGGCTTGGGGTGCCCTTACCTTTGAATCCATGTATACAAGAGTTTTCCTTGACTTTTTTCGTTTTTGAGTTATAATTAAAATAGGTTTAGTATATGAACGTAAACGGAAGTTAGTTTTTCCCTAACCTAAAAAGGAGTAAAAAATGCAAAAGTGCGGAAGAGTAGTGGGACTTTTTGTGACGGTGCTGATGTTAAGCAGCGTCATAACTGTCGCTGACAATGGAGAAGTCAGCGTAACCATACCTGTTGGAACATATGAGATTAAACACACCCTACAAGGACAGGAGGTCACCGTTGAGAACTTCGGACGTCTGTTAGTTCCGGGAAAGCCGAACTTACCATCAAAGATCTTTGCTATAGCAATTCCTCCAGGAGCTTTTGTGGCTGAAGTTAACTTCGATGTTGGTGAAGGTATAGTGCTTCCCGGAACCTATGAGGTATCTCCTTCGCCCTTACCCAGAGTGATCATCCAGGAAGATCCACTGCTCTATGAAAGAGACAGGCAGATGTATGAGGATAACTATAACTCAGTTTATGGAAGTGATGAACCATACCCGACTTCGGTTGGAGAAGTTGTTCGCACCGCTGGTTTCAGAAAGTATAACTTAGCAGATGTGATAGTCACACCGTTTACCTATCGTCCTCTGTCCGGTCAATTGACATACTATCCTGAAGTTACTGTCCACATAAGCTATACTTTTCCCAAAGATTTTTCTTCAGAAGATATAATGGTTGACAACCTTCCCCGGAAGGAACGAATCGCGCAAGAAATTATCCTTAACTACGATCAAGCTCAGAGTTGGTACCCCAGCGTGACCGGAGATAAAGACAACTACGACTTTGTCATCATTACTCTTGACGCCTTGACCTCATCTGTTATTCCGCTAGCGAATTGGGAGACCAGCAAAGGGAGAAGCGTGAACGTAGTAACTACCTCCTGGATTAGTGCCAATTATACTGGTTACGATCTGGCGGAGCAGATGAGAAATTTCTTAAGAGACAAGTACCCGTCAGGTGAATGGGGTATTGAAGATGTACTTCTTGTCGGTCATTACGACGACGTGCCCATGCGCCGCACAGCCCAGGATTTGGGGTATGGAGAACCGGAGACCGATTTCTATTATGCCGAGCTCTCCCTTCCGGATAATATGTCCTGGGACGCGGATGGGGATCACCGCTGGGGTGAGGATTCAGACCCCATAGATTTTTATAATGAGGTAAACGTTGGAAGAATTCCATGGAGCGAAGCTTCAACTGTTTTACACATTTGTCAAAAGTCTGTTGCTTATGAACAGAACGACGACCCAACATTTAAGAAGAACATACTGCTTTTAGGAGCTTTCTTCTGGGATAATGATCCCAATCCGCGTACTGATAATGCTGTCCTGATGGAAGCTAAGGTTGATCAGGTTTGGATGTCTGATTGGACCATGACCCGGATGTATGAAGAGGGTTACTCCACCTACCCCATGGACTACAATCTCACTTACAACAATGTCCGCTCGGTCTGGTCGTCCGGCACATTTGCCTTTGTCGACTGGGCAGGTCACGGCTCACCCACCTCCAGTCATATCTACCACGGCACTGGTGAAGCTTTTGTCTCTACGTCCACTTGCCCCAGTCTCAACGATGACTATCCGGCAATCTGTTTCGCCGATGCCTGCAGCAATTCGGATACGGATTATCTGAACCTGGGTCAAGCTATGTTACAGCAGGGTGCGGTGGGCTTTGTAGGTGCCACCAAGGTTGCCCTGGGATGCCCAGGCTGGGACGATCCGTACGATGGATCCAGTCAGTCATTAGATTACTTCTTTACCATCTGTGTAACATCAGGAGACTACACTCAGGGAGAGGCTCTTCAATGGGCACTCACACAAATGTATATCAACGGCCTATGGTCTTATGTTAAGTATGAAACCTTTGAGTGGGGAGCGCTGTGGGGCAATCCTGATCTCGGAATGACTGCTTCTGCATCTTTGAGCATCCTTTTGCCTGATGGTGCGCCCGCGTACATCGAGCCGGGAGTCCCTACCACCATCACTGTACGGATCAATGAAAACGGTGATTCGTATATTCCGGGTACAGGCATGCTTCATTATCGTTATGACGGTGGGACCTATCTCACCTCACCGCTCTCGCCTTTAGGTGGAGACCTGTACGAAGCCACATTGCCACCGGCGGAATGTGAGGATGTGCCGGAATACTACTTCAGCGCCGAGGGAGTTGAATCTGGAGTGATATACAACCCTTATGATGCTCCTGCCACTGTCTACTCTTCGCTTGTGGGAGAACTTGTCGTTTTGTTTGCTGACAACTTCGAAACTGACCTTGGCTGGACAGTTGAAAACGATCCCTATCTTACTGATGGCGCCTGGGAACGCGGCGTTCCTGTTGGCGGTGGTGATCGGGGTGATCCACCCACTGATTTCGATGGCTCAGGTAATTGTTATCTCACAGATAACGTAGATGGTAATTCCGATGTGGACGATGGGATCACCTGGTTAATCTCGCCAACCTTAGACCTTACTACGGCCCTTGATGCCGAAATTCATTACGCCTTATGGTATACCAACAACAATGGAAATGATCCCAACAACGATCTCTTCAAGGTCTATGTCTCCAACAATGGCGGTGGAGACTGGATTTTGGTTGAGACAATCGGACCCCAAACCTCTGGTGGGTGGAAGGAAAAAAGCTTTAAGGTTAGCGATTTTGTCACGCCCACTAACCAGATCAAAGTTCGTTTCGAAGCCTCAGATCTGGGTGCTGGGTCTGTGGTGGAAGCAGGTATCGACGACTTCACCGTTTCCGTCTTCGAGTGTGGTGAGTATATTTGTGTAGATACCGATGGTGATGGTTATGGTGATCCCTGGCATCCAGAAAACACCTGCCCGGACGACAACT
>Ga0315547_1000626_pt1 | contig 33401 bp, 30 predicted proteins | sample SalMarSW160240MG_2_FD_202542 | JGI IMG/M metagenome (GOLD analysis project Ga0315547, IMG submission 202542) | Salt marsh sediment microbial communities from the Plum Island Ecosystem LTER, Massachusetts, United States - Salt Marsh Sediment SW1601-240 ...
ATTTACATTTTGGACAATGTTTTCTGCCCATTTTTATTTCCTCAATTAATTTCTTATACTTAAATAGTTGCCATATAAATAGTTAACTGTTATTTTAGCAACCACTTTTTTTCTATTACGCCTAATTCTTCAAAAATCTTTACCTGCTTTTCAATCTTATAATCTTCAAACCATTCATTAAATTTATTATTTACATATTCTTTACGAAATTGTTCCTTTATCGGAATAAAATCCTTGCGAGTTATAATTTCTTTATCAACAATAAAATAGAAACCAAATCCTTTATCACTAAACCTAATTGGATGACTATATGTTCCAAGGTTATGGGAAAATGCATCTTGTAAAATAATTGAGCTGTTTTTTAGATTGTTAATTTCATCAAAATATGTAAGCCAACCTGTTTCCTTCATACCACCAAATACAGATAACAAAATTTTATCTTCATTATTTTTCACAAGTTGCGCCAAATAATCAGTAAATATTTTACATTCTTCATACCTTATAATTTCAGAAAATTCATCTTTACCAAGAACATAAGATTCATAACCAACAATTTTCTTTCCAGGAATTTTATCTTTCAAGAAAAGAATTGCATAGCCATTTTTTACCTTAAAGATTTTCTCTACTTTTCTACCTATTCTGGTATCTCTCAGCAAACCAAAATCACTTTGCTTTATACATAAAAAACTATCAATCAGTACTGAATCATTTTTAAGAACAAAATAATCAGATAGATGTAATTGAATTTCATGTTTTTGTAATAAAGAGTCGTCCAAAGAATTTATTGAGTCAAAAATTGCTGAAATAGTATCAAAATTTAAACTATCTGCTTTTTGCGATTTTATCTCAGATAAAATATCTTTTTTCTTTTCCTGAAAATCTTGCAGAAATGATTCCTGTTCTTCTAATAGCTTAATAATAAAACAGCCTTCATTTGTGTAAATCGGAGAACTTATTCCACTAAGTTTCAATGTATCAATTACTGCTCTGATTTTTTCATCCAACTGATAATAATTTACAAAGTTATCTTGCTGTCTGGTCATTTCATGATTATTGAAATAAATCCGAGACAAAATTTTAAAACTTACAGAATCAGATATAGCCGATTGGATATTACTTATGTTATCTTGAAGATTTTGTGAGTAGGGTAAAAAAATGGCCTCTAATTTTACTTTTTTAGGAACTGTAAATTTCTCTATATTGTTTTGAAAATACTGGGTAGCTTCCTCTTCTGCGGCATCAACAAAAGAGGTATCATTTTTAAAAAACAGATACAATAATTTAAACTCGTCATCTGTAAAATATTTATCTTTATTGGCATTATAATACTTTTGAAAACGGGAACCCCAGAAATTATCCCATTTTTCCTTCATAAGAGTTTCTATAACTTGTTTCAACTGAGGCTTTTGGGATTTCTTAATACTTTTTCGTTTGTTGACTCGTCCAATTAATATATTATCATTTTTTTGAATCTTAAAAATAGAGTCAACAGGTGTAGTAAAAATTGTATCTGCTAATAAAGTATATGGATCCTCATAATAAGGAATATTTTTTGTAAATTCAACATTTCTTTTAATTTGAGAATTATGTATTGAAAAATTAAAACTATCCGCCTGCTCCGAGACGGAGTCCAAATAAATCGGGTATTGGCGGACTTTTTGGCAAATTGAAATAATTAAGGAATCAAACAAAATTTTCTCTTTATCTTTAGTTAAAATTTCCAAAATATCTTCTTGAACTTTTTCTAATGGCAGAGTGTCTCTTACGGTGATAAAGTCTTCTATGTTCTTTTCATAATAACTTGCAACAGAATCTGGAGAGATATTAATATCAAAAATAAGCTCCTTTTTGTTAAAGAGAATATAACTTATGTTTACTTTAAAAATGTCCTGATTTTCAATATTCCCTTTATAATAATTTTTAGATTTATTATCAAAATATGTTTTCCTCCCATATTTAATATAATCATTCCAGCATTGGTATGCTGCTTCAGAAAAATCTGCAAAATCTGAGTCCTGTATATCCGCTGTTTGAAAAACAAGCCAACCATCATTTTGTTCAATCGGATATGAGAAGAACTTTCCCTTTTTTTGTCGTAAGGCAAACTTCACAATATTTTTGTTGTTCTCTAAAATGCCAATTTTATCTCCATTCTGAATATAATCGGTTTCAAATATATGATATTTTTCTCTTAATGTTCTTTCATTTTCTAATCCCCACCTTAATCTTGAAATAAGTTTTTCTGCATATTCTTTTGCTCTTTTATGTGCTAAGTCTTTGATATATTTATAATAATTTTCATAGTTATCCAGGTCTATTACCTGCTTTATATTAACTAAAATATCAGGATAGAAATTTTTATCTTCAATTATAAGAAATTTAATTTTTACCTTTTTGGAAGAAATATAATACTGTCTATTCTTATTATAGAATTCCTGTAAGTAAGTTGGGGTGGCAGGAAAAACCTCTGGCATTAACGAATCTGGAATAATGATATATTTTAGTTTTATTCTGGAGTTTTCTTTGCGATAGATATCAAACAATTGGTTATCAGACAATTGAAACTGTTCCTTTATGATTTGCCTTATTTTCTCATTTAAAATATCATCTCTGATTTTGTTGATGATTTGCTGATATGTATCAGGGTGTTGATTTTTAAAATCTTGAAACTTTTGGTTATCAAACCTTCCGCTTGACAAAAAGATATTATTGTTAGAATAAATCTCTTTAAAAATTGTTTCCAATTCCTGGTCAGTTATAGTTATATTATTTTCCTTAGCATAGATTAGATACAATTTTTCGTTTATCAGCTGATTTAAAGCAATTCTTTTTAAATCCTTTTGAAATGTCTTTTCAGAAACTGACGGATACTTTGTTTTATCTTTTAAATAATCCTTCCATAAAAGTTCATAACGATTTTGCATCTTAAGCCAGGTTATAGGTTCTCCATTAACTGATGCAACTATATTATTAGCATAAGAAAATCTGACTGATAAAATCAGAAGTAGGAGAAAAAAGATAAGAGATATTTTTAAATTTTTCCCTTGAAAATCCTTTCTAACCACAAAGCATTGAAACGATCCTAACACCATTTGTAATGGTGTTTTAATAAACAGGATTACAAATCCTGCCCGTCTTGGCTCGGCACCAAGGCCGAGACAGGTTAGGAACAATTGGAATCTGTGCATTCCGTCCCTCAATTTTCATTCTCCTTTCAGGCTCGGCGCCTCTGTCTCGGCTTGGCGAGCCAAGACGGGCAGACGGGTGCGTCCCGTCCCCGATTAGATCGGGGATTCGGACATGTATCTTTCATCTTTTAATCTTGAATACACTCAGGCTTAATTTTACAAATCTTAAATAGAAAATTTCTAAAGACGGTAAGCACTTTTTCAGTATGTGTTACCTCAGGATGAAATTGAACAGCATAAATTCTTGCATCCTCATTTTGCATAGCAGAGATAGGTGTATTTTTAGAACAAGCAATAATTTTAAAACCTTCTGGAGTTTTTTCAACAAAATCCGAATGGCTCATCCATATTATTTCATTATTTGAAAAACCTTGTAACAATATATTCTTTTTTACAATTTTTATCTCATTATATCCGTATTCCTTTTTTGTGGCAGGTTTTACTACTCCGCCAAGCATATCTGTAATTACTTGCATGCCATAGCAGATACCAAGAATTGGGATACTCAGGTCAAAAATCTTTTTATCACATTCAGGTGCATTTTTATCCATGATGCTATATGGGCTTCCAGAAAAGATTAAGCCAGATGGAGATTTCTTTTTAATTTCCTGTGCAGAAGTGTTATATGGTATAACTTCACAGTAGACATTCTGCAAACGAACAGATTTTTCAATTAGATGTGTAAATTGTGAGCCAAAATCAAGAATTAAAACAAAGTTTCTCATACGAAAATACCTTACCACAGAGACACACCCGTTCTCCGTAGTCCCGATGAAATCGGGACGAAGGGTGAAAAGAGACACGGAGATAATTTCTATCTCTTTTTTGAATATCCTCTGTTTCTGCTATATGCATATAATTTTCATTCTCCTTTGAGTGTTTCATATGTATTTCATAAAAGGATTATTATGTTTCTCATGCCCAATGGTTGTTTTTTCCCCATGACCAGGAAAGACTTGGGTTTCATCTGGCAGGATAAATAACTTCTCTTTTATACTTCTTCTTAACTGGGCTTCATTACTGCCTGGTAAATCAATTCTTCCAATCCCTTCATAGAAAAGTGTATCTCCACTAAACAGAATTCCATCAGTATATAAAGAAATACAACCTTGTGTATGACCGGGTGTATGCAGAATTTTTAATTTAGTTTTGCCTATAATAAGAGTATCATTATCATTCAGGAGTTTATCTGCTGGTGGTGAGACAACATTATAATCAAAAAATATACTAAAATTCAATTCTGGATTTGTTAGTTTATCATTGTCAAATTGATGAATGCAAATCATTGCATTAGTAAGTTCCTTCAGTTTGCCATTTGCTCCAATATGGTCAGCATGTCCGTGCGTATTGATTATGTATCTAATTTCAAATCCAAGCCTCTGTGATTCTTGAAAGATTATTTCAGCTTTGTTTGCAGGGTCAATAACAGCACCGACTTTTTCAATCTTATCCCAGACAAGATAGGTATTTGTTCCAAAAATTTCAAGCAGGTTAAGTTTTTTTATTTGCATTACTTTCTAGATTATGCCAAAGAAGGATTTTTCTAATTTTCTAACTTCTGTTTCAAAAAATATTTTCACTCTTTGCCATTGTAATTCTTTTAGCATCTTTGGCATTTCTTGATCCTCCGCATCATCAAAAAAAATAAGGCTCTTCATAATATGTATTGCAGTAGTATCTAAATTTTTATATTTCTCTTCATAAAGGAGGACAGCTTCCTTTAAAGAAATATTTCCCTTACAAATAAAGAAAAGATCTATAAAATCTCTTTTTGTTCCTCTTGATGAAATTGCAGCAATCTTCATTGCAGCAATATCAGGAATATCCAAAATATTAATTTTCCCAAACTTTTTAGGTTGGTATAGGATAGGATATTCATAATAAAATATGCTAAACCGCACACCATCAAATTTTCCCAAGATTGTTCTCCATGCAATCTGCTCTAATTCAAATTTCGATATCTTTTCAATATGAGGTAGGAGTAACTGTTCATCAAATTCTTGTTGAGTAAAAAAATCCAAGTCATACGATATGCGGTGTCCAACTTGAAGTGCAAGAGCAGTACCGCCTGCAAGGTAAGCTTTTTTTATAATCTCACTTTTTTCTAATAAGGCCAGAATTGCTTTCGTGTTTCCTGGAAGGACTTGCTCAAACATTTTATCTTCTCCTTTTTAACTTTTAGCATAAATGCCCAGAAATTGGCACTTTTGGGTGTTAACTCTCTACTCATTTTTAGTGTATTAACGATTAAAGTATTTGAAAAAGTTTCACGCATCCAATTAATGGCAGTTTTATCACCATATTCAAGAATACGAGCAATAATATACTTTGGATAAATATTCATATCCAACTTATCAAAATCTACATCCCAAAAATATTTCCTTAAAAATTCTGGTAATTTCTTTGCCAAGATAACCTCTAATCTTTTCTTATGGATAAATTCAATTTTCTAATTTGTACCTTTATTCATTTCTTGCCATTTAAAGCGAAGTCTTTCCAAATATTCCTCTTTCAGTGTTACTCTTCCTAATTCATTATTCTTTTTGTTATTACCATGAAAATCTGAACCACCAGTTATAAGCAAATTATATCTATAAGCCAATTCTAAGTAAATGTTTTTCTGGTAAATAGTATGCAGTGGATAGAATACTTCAAGACCATCCAAACCTAACTCCACTAATTCGGGGATGAGAAAATCATTTTTAATAACACCTGGATGTGCCAGAACAGACAGTCCTCCAGCTTCTTTGACAATTTGAAAAATCTCTGTTGGTGTATAAGCTGGTTTGCGTACATATGCAGGACAATCATTTCCAATATATTTATAATAAGCTTCTTCATAGTTTTCAATAAAACCATTTTTAAACATTGCATTTGCAATATGAGGACGGCTAATAACTTTTTTGTTGCCAACAAATTTATATACCTGCTTCATAGTTAAAAATATGTCAAACTTCTTTAATTTTTCTAGTATCTGCCTGAGTCGTTTTGTTCTGCCCTCTTGCACAAATCTCAGCATATTATTCAGCTTCTTATTATGAATATCAATAAAATACGCCAGGATATGAATATCATAATCTTTATAATAACTGCTAATTTCAACTGCAGAGATAAGTTCAATATCATATTTTTTTGCGAACTTTCTTACTGTCAGGTATCCATCAATAGTATCATGATCGGTTATGGCTATTGTTGAGAATTCAAGTTCTTTAACAGCTAAGATAATTTCCTTGGGTGTATATGTGCCATCAGAATAAGTCGTATGAATATGTAGGTCAATTTTTTTCATTTTTTATTTTTTCCCCTGTATGCTGGTCTGCTTCCTCTTTCTTAAATATTTACTTTTTGTTTCAAGAACTCTAAGTTGTATTCCCTCCCTTTTGCTTTCGTAGGTTGAAACCTTCTCTCCTTCAATATTTTCTAATCTTTTTAATGCAATTTCTACATACTCATGATTAGTGTCAATTCCAATAAATTTTCTACGCAACTTTTTTGCAGCAACAGCAGTTGTACCACTTCCAACGAAAGGATCTAAAACAACCGCATCTTCTGAAAAAGTCGTTAATTTGATTATATACTCACATATTGCCAATGGTTTTACTGTTTTATGTATATTGAATTCTCCCTTTTCTTCTTTACTCGGTTTGGGTAGAAGGAAACATTTGTTAATGATTTTACTAATTTTCTGTGTAGTCATAACATTTGAGGGGAACATACCATCTCCGATTTTTACATTCGTATTTAAGAGTCCAACATTATATTTTAACATATTGTTTAGAAATGTTCTCTCATATTTTTTTTGAGCCATTACAATTGGCTCAAAGCAAGATTTTATTTGTGGAGTTTTCCATCCATTTAATCTCTCTTTCAATTCAATTTTACTTTTCTTATCCCCATCTAATTTATCAATAAAATGGTTAAGTGACATAGCCTTAGGCTGATTTTGTGTATAAAGCCAGATAAAGCAATCTCTAATTAAAAAACCAGCATCATCAACAGCAGAAACCATTCTATGATAAAGTCTTGGGCTTGAAAAAGAAAAAAAGAATCCACCGGGTTTTAATACTCTATATAAGTCTTTTGATATTTTAAAGTACCATTTATAAAATCTTTTTCCTTGCTCTTTATTAAACTTCATTCCAGGGGGAAGAGATTTGATGGTATGGCAATAATCTGTTATTTTTGAAACCTTATCATTGTCCCATTTATTATCCATTTTATCCAAGAAATAGGGAGGGTCTGTTAAAACAAGGTCTATTGAATTATCGTCAATTTTTGGTAATATACTTTCAGCTTCTCCCAATATGATCTTGTTGGTTAATTCGCTATTCATTCGGATTTATCCATATAAATTCTTTATATAATATTTTATAAACTTTAAATCTAATTTTTTTATCATAATCTTATTATTTTTCACTTCATTTATTATTACTTGCAGCTGATTCACCTGCAAGATATCCGGTAGAAAATGCAGCTTGCAAATTATAGCCACCTGTATCTCCATCAATGTCCAGAACCTCGCCTGCAAAATAGAGGCCAGAAACAATTTTGGACTCCATTGTTTTCTGATTTATCTGATTTAATTCCACACCTCCAGAAGTGATAATGGCTTCGGAAAGAGGTCTTGTTTTAGTTACAGTAAATTCAAAACCCTTTAAAAGATTAACTATCTTTTCCCGTTCATTCTTTGTAATTTCCGCTATCCTTTTATCTTTGTCAATTTTTGACGAATTAATAAATGTTTTTACAAATTTTTGTGGTAGAAGTAATTTCATTAACTCATTAAAACATAAACTCCCATTATTCTTAATCTCGCGTAAAATACGATTATGCAATTGTTCAAAAGTTAGACCTGGTTTAAAATCAATAAATAACTTTAGTTCATTTGCAATTATTTCTTCTTTGATTTTACTGCTCAATTTTAGAGCTGCAGAGCCATCAATACCAAAATCTGTAAAGTAAAATTCTCCAAATTCTTCCGCCAATTTTTCATCATTCCCATATATTTTCAATAAGACATTTTTCAATTTTAATCCTGATAAATCCTTCATAGGCTCTTTAATCTCAAGTGGCACCAATGATGGATATATTGATGTAACTTTATGACCTGTTTGTCTGGCAAGTCTATATCCATCTCCAGTTGAGCCTGTTTGAGGATATGATGCACCACCTGTTGCAACTATGACTGCATCTGCAAAAATATTCCCTTTATTAGAAATGATGCCACCAATCCTATTCTTATAATGAAGCAATTCTTTAACAGGATATTGCAATCTAACTTTCACATTATTTCTCTTAAGATACTTTTTTAAAGCATCAACTACTAACCACGAATTATCTGAAGAAGGATAAATTCTTCCTCCGGATTCCTCTTTAACTTTTAAATTCAAAGTTGAAAAGAATTTAATCAAGTCTTTATTAAAAAATTTTCTAAAAGCATTGATAAGAAACCTTCCATTCTTACCGTAATGTTCCACAAAAGTTAAGATATTCGGTTCTGTATTTGTAAGATTGCATTTCCCCTTGCCTGTTAAAGAGAGCTTAAGACCTAATTTATTCATCTTTTCCAAAAGAATGACATCCGCTCCCAATTCAGCAGCTCTACCGGCAGCAATCATACCAGCTGGACCTCCTCCAATCACAATAACTTTCTTTGCCATTCAGGGAAGATATAGAAACCTATTTACTCTTTTGAACTTATTTTAGGTTTCATATTTGGCATAAAGCGAACTTTATCAAAAGGCTGAACCAAAGTGGTTGCAACATTAATAAGATGAGAAGCAATTCTTTTCAGATAACGAATATATAACGCGGAAATAACAGCAGTTTGTGGTAATAGCCCTAAATCCTCCTTCATCAATCTATTAAGAAGAATATCACAATGTCGGGTCAATTTTTTGCTTACAACAGTTTTAGCAGAATCCCTGTCATAATTATTAAAAGAGTACGTCACAATATCAAAAACATTCGCTACTTCTTTCTCTATATTCTGTAAGTCCTCTTCTAATTCTCCAACTTCTAATTTTTTAGATATAGCCTGTGCCAATTCTACAATGTTTGTTGTATAATCTCCGATTCGTTCAAAATCTATAACTATACCAATAAGAATAATCCCACCAGGCGTGTCCGCAGTACTTGAAAGTGAGAGATGTGTAAGCACCTTCTTGCGAATTGTCCTTTCGGTTTTATCCACCTTTTTTTCTTCATCAAATATGTTAACATCTGGATGGGGAATTTGCCGACCTCGTAATCTTGCACAAGCATTATTAAACATTTGATTAGCTCTTTTAAGCATCCTAGATGCATCCTGATGAGCTTCCATAAATAGATCACTTTTTTTAAATAATCGTAAGATTTCTTTTAACATATTTACCTCAAAGATATAATAGATTAACTTAAATAAATATTTTTAACTATCATTTTGTTATTAACAAAATAAAAATTGGAATTGCAAAAAAAACAATCAAGATAAAAAGAACAGGATAAAGCTTATTTTTTATAACTATTTTTGATAATATTATAGAAGCGCTAATTGGAATGTGACGAACTGGCTTGACTGGCATAATAATTACCATTCCAAATACATTAAAGCAGAAATGAGAAAGGGCAACTACCAAAGCCGGTATGCTGCCAGTTGCGAGTGCAGCTAACAAAGTAGTAACAGTGGTTCCAATATTTGCTCCAACCGTATATGGCAAAACCTGATAAATTGTCAATATTCCAGCCCCGGCAAGAGGCACAATTAGAGAAGTTGTTATAGAACTGCTTTGAACGATTGCAGTTAATATCAAACCAAATAGTAAAGCTAAAAGACCATTACGAAAAATAACCTGGCTGAAGAACCTTTCTACTCTGTTTACCACAAGCAGACGTAGTATTTTCACCATATATTTCAAAGCAATAAACAAAAAGACCAGGGCAATTACTAAAATCACAAATTTAGCAAGTTGTGGAGAAAACAGCTTCTGGAAAAACCCGGCTGTTTCATCAGGATATTTGGGATTAAACAAGAGATGGACAACAGGTTTAGTTATTGTGGCTACAGGACTTTTGAACTCTGCTCCTTTCAAATTTGCAGAAACTACAAAATTAGCAAGAGCCACAGAACTCTTTTCAATTATATGAAAACATATCTCCAGAGGCAAAAGGATGACAACTGCTATAATATTGAAAAAATCATGCACGGTTGCTGCTCTAAAGGCATTTTGAAATTCATCAGACCGGGAAATATGGGCGAGAGAAACTATAGTATTTGTGATGGTTGTGCCAATATTTGCTCCCATAATTATAGGAATAGCAATGCGGATTGAATGGGGGCCTAAAATACCACTTGCTACTAAACCTACCACGATAGAAGTTGTAGTTGATGAACTTTGTAAGATACTTGTAGCCAAAATCCCCACAACTAATCCCATAATAGGATTACTGACATTTTGAAGTAAGCCCTCTGAAATGCTTTTAAATCCCTTAAATCCCTCCCCCATCATTACAATACTGAGGAAGAAAATGTAAATCAAAAATATAAGAAGTAAAATCTTTAATATTTTTTTAATCTTTGGCTGGTTCTTTGCCAAAAAATTCGGAGTCATTCAATATCTCGGGGTAAGTTGTAGGTATTTTATAGTTTATCTACAATCTCAGAAACTTGGTCAACTACCTTAACATATCTTTCAAAAAACTCTCCCAGTTGTTCACCTTTCATTTTTACTTTTCTATTCTTGATGTCATAAGCCTGTAGGAAAACTGTGAAATCAATATTAAGAATATCAGAAGCTTTTTTTATTATATCAACAGTTCGCTCCGGAATTTCCTCATTCTTTATAAATATAATCGCTTTCATTACAGGGATGAAACTTGAAAATGAACTGGAAATTAAACTGCTTATCACTTTTAAATTTCCAATGCTTTCCAGAAAAGCCAAACGAAGAATAAGCAGCTTACCTTTCAATTCTCTTTCTGCTTGCAGTCGTAGATGTTCGGGATTTATTTTAAGTTTTTCAAAAAAATCTTGCCCATAAACAGTTTTGTGTGAAGATTTTATATTCAGAAATTCAATTGGGAAAGTGTCCAGAGAACTTTCAATATATTGTTTTGAAAGAAAAAGTGGAGTGGAAACATCTTTTTTTCTAAGTCTCTTAATAACATCCTTTGCTAAAATAAGATTACTTAACTTCAAGTTCTCTAAGATGATAGCAAGATTTATATCAGAATATTTTGGATTGAAATCCTGAGTTACAGCACTTCCGTAGATATGAATAGATACTAATTTTTCACCGAAAACTGCTCTATATTTTTCTACGATTTCAGTGAAGATTTTTTGCTTGTCTTTTATTTTCATAATTATTTTCCTTTGCTATTAATGAGGTTACTAAGATATTTATAACTAAGATTATTTTATCATTTGGTAATTATTAATACTTTTGTAACAGCTGTATATGTACTTCTTCTAAAAGTGAAAACAATCTCATCTTCTTTTGAGACTGTTTCCCTATCAAAGAAATTATCAATTTTTTGGAATACAAGAGTAAAATCTCTTTTTAACTCCCAACTCCTTTCAGGATTATCTTTATCCAATAAGATAACGAATAATCGGTTATCGGCACCAAATCTCTGAGGACCTTGATTCTCATACATCCAGATTGCCAAATCAGAAGGATTTTTTATAGCATCGGTCGGATTATATCCACGTGACAGATAAGTTACTTTTAAATCAAATGGTTGACCATCAAAGAAAATATCAATCCCTTTTATGTTTTTGATGGTAGGAATTATCTTTGGATGGGTGCTTATGTGTTCCTCAATTAACACAGTTGTCCAATGATTGAACCATGTGCAAATCACATAATTTGTTACCTCACTGTGAAGTTTAGCTTTAACATTATTCAACAGCTCTTCATATCTTACTATTTTTCTTACATACTCAGTCTGTATCTTTTGATCTAATTGCCCCTGAACTACACCCCACGAAAAAGTTTTTACTTTTCCGAGTTCTTCCTTTAACTCGCCATCAGAGATAATGGATCTGCGTGTTTCAATCTGTTTGGTATATTTCTGTTTAATAAAATTATCTATCACTTCCTCTGTAATTGGACAACCTAACAACTTTTTGACGATGTCTGTCCTTGAACCTCTTTTATCGATTCCTAAATTAGATGCTAATTCTCTTAGTTTACCCACATGAATTGAACTAAGTTTCAGATTCAAAACTTCTTTTTTACTTAGCAACGGCATGGTCTCCTCCTCCGATTACAGTTATCGCTGATAAATCAAATAGAACAAACTCTTCACCTGTAGCCAAAGGATCATAATATCTAATACCACCATATCCTAATTTTGCGGTATATTTTTCTATACAGTCAGATTCATCAGGAAACATTTTTCTCGCTTTTTTAAGAAATTTCTGGAGTTTTGCTTCTGATAATAAACTTAAAAAATTAAAATTCCCTTTGATAGTAATAATGCAATTTTCATCACCGATAAGATTCGTATCATAAAATTTCATCAATGTTTCTTTATCTCTACCTAAATATAACCCTTTACCTAATCCTTGATTTCGATTTTGTACCTCATCCACATCAAATCCGTCTTTTAGAATTTGTATTTTGTCCTGGATTGAATTTGTATAATGATAAAAGGTGTCTTCCTTAAAATTATCAGGATTACTCAAGTACCACTCATACGGTTCAACCCCCAGTTCCTCTTGCAAATATCTTCTGACCTTTTTAGAATCATTTAAGCTTTTTATCTCTATTTTTGATCGTTCAAATAAATCCATATTTATACCTCTTTTTTGAATAATAAAATATACTCATGTTTAAAAATATAAAATCCACCGACTAATGCTCTATATCGCCAGAGTTCTTTTTGATTCCTTTTACCCCTGGTTTCTTCAAAGTTTTTTACGATTATACTTTTTAATAAAAAACTTCTTTTTAAAACTTCCTGCATGCAATAAAAACCTAATGGAATCCACTCACCTTTAAAATACTTATCACCAATAACTAAGATAAAATATCTACCCTTTTCTAAGTATTTTGAAGTATTTTCTACAACTTCACCAAACATTTTTAAAAAATCTTTGGTATTCTTTGCATTTGAAAGATCTTTACTATCTTTAGAAAATTTAATAATATTATGATATGGAGGATGCATAATAAGAAGTTGAACTTGGCTTATTTCATACTTATCCAAGATATTTTTTATGTCTATTGTCCTACTATCGCCAGCGACTACCTCAGTAGTCACTTTATACCTATTATATTCTTTCTCAACTAAGCACTTTGCTTTTTGAGCAACTTCGGGGTTTAATTCTATTCCGATACCCTTTCTCCCCAATCGCCTGCATTCAATCAAGGTTGTCCCACTTCCGATAAAAGGATCCAAAACCCAATCTCCTTTTTTAGTATATCTTAGCATCATTTGATGTGGAATTTGTGGAATAAAATTCCCCCAATACCAACCAATATGTGCACCAGAAGTGTCTCTTTTATCTAAAATCCATAAACTGTCTGTAATAATATTATCATATTCTTTCCATCTTAAAAGATTTATATCATTTATATTATTTGTTTTAACTTTACTAAAACCGTTTTCTAATCTTGTTAAATAGTATTTAGCTCTTTTAATTGTTTGTGAATTTAGAATTTGATTAAATTCAGAAATTAAAACATCTTTTCTAATTGATATCGTATCACCATTAGGGTCAATATTTAATAATCCATATTTGTCACTTTTTGGATGTTTAATAATCTCTATCATTTTAATAATTTTATTCTTAATTATATTTAATTCTTTCTGATTATTTATTTCATTTAAAATTTCACATATTTTACTCTTACAAATAATTATAGAGCCTAATGAATATGGTATAGATTCTAAATTCTTAATTAATAACAATTGATTACTATTTTTATTCATATCTTACTTAAACAATATCATTGTAAAAAATTAATCATTCAAAAACACTTTTGCACAACCCTTTGCCAGATTTCTTATTCTCTTAATATAAATTGCTCGTTCGGTAACACTAATTGCTCCACGCGCATCTAATAAATTAAAAATATGTGAACATTTCAGAAGATAATCGTATCCAGGATATATAAGTCCAATCTTTATTTGATGCTTAGCTTCATCTTCATATTTATCAAAACTTGTAAAAAGCAACTCAAGATTTGCTGCATTGAAATTAAACTCAGAGAATTCTTTTTCATTTTGTGTATAAATCTCGCCATATTTCATATTCTCATTCCATTTAATATCCTTGAAATCGTCTACTTGTTGAATATACATTGCAATTCTTTCAAGTCCGTATGTTAATTCAACAGGAATGGATTTTAGTTCAATGCCTGCAATTTGTTGAAAATAGGTAAATTGTGATATTTCCATCCCATCCAGCCAGACTTCCCAGCCGAGTCCTACTGCACCAAGAGTTGGTGACTCCCAATCATCTTCTACAAACCGTATATCATGTTCTTTGATTGGTGTTCCGATTGCTTCTAAACTTTTTAAATACAATTCCTGAATGTCACTCGGAGATGGTTTAATCAATACTTGAAACTGATAGTAGTGCTGCAATCTGTTAGGATTCTCTCCATAGCGTCCATCTTTAGGCCGTCTGGATGGTTGGACATAAGCCACCTTTATTGGATGATCTGACAAAGAACCAAAAAATGTTGCAGGATGAAAAGTTCCCGCACCCATTTCAATATCATAGGGTTGACGAATAATACATCCATTTTCAGCCCAAAATTTTTGTAAACTGAATATGATTTGTTGGAATGATAATTTATTTTGCATTATAAAATAACCTGTTGCTAATGTGTTGGCAAAGAATTAACCACCTGTCTTCGCCAAGGCTATGCCAGGCAGGCAGAGAATACCGAGAACAACCAAAAATATAAATATGTCAGGATTTTAAAATCACGGAACTATTAATGAGTCTGTTGATTAACTCAATTTTTTCAAGAAATTTACTGAATTTCGGAAGTCTTTTATGTATCCTCAAGTGGAGTTTGTGCTTGTATGGCGATTTATGGACTTCAAAAATAAATCACCAAATCTCCAAATCATTAAATCAACAAATTCATTAATCTTCCCAAAATGTATCAATCTTGGTTTCTTCAATAAGAAGTTCAACGGTTGCTAATTTTTCCTTCAATCTCTCTTTCATAAAATAATTTGTAGATAATGTGTTGGCTTTGACATAATAATTCTTTGCTGAAACAAAGAATGCTTGTGACTGTTTTTGATGAAAGCTTCTTAATCTATTATTTTCAGCATATTCAGAGCTCAAATCGGGATCTTTAGCTTTCTCGTCATACTCAATGAATTTTTGATAATGACTATAACCTCTTTCATTATCTATTTCAGCAAGGAGCATATAAGGTTCTGGTTTATCAGGAGCAATCTCAGCAGATTTTTGGGCATTTGCAATTGCTTTATCGTAATCCTTTATTTGCCTATAAATGTCTGATATTCTATTATATCCTACGGGAGAATCTGGTTCTAAACCAATATATTTCTTTAATGATTCCAGAGCATCATCAAATCTTTGTTGAGTAACATAAGCTGCTGCTAAATTTAGATATGGTGCAGTACGAGTAGAATCCTTTTTTAATATTTCTAAGTTTTGCTCTATACTCTCTTTTATCCGCCCTGTTTTTTGATAGGCAATAGCTAATTTTTTCGCAATTTCCCCTTCCTCTACATCTGCATCTAATACTCTCTTCAAATAAGTAATTGCCTTATCGTAAAAATTATTATCAAAATATAAAATTCCTAGGGCTTGACATGCCTTAATACAAGTAGAATCTCTTTCAATCACAAATTTGAAGGCTTCAACTGCTCCCTCAAAATCATCTAATGATTGACAAATTTCACCAGCATAAAACATATAATTAATATTTCCAGTATCAATTTCAGCCAATCTTTTATATGTTTCTAAAGCCATTTCACAATCACCATTAGTTTTATAAGTCCATGCTAATCCCTCAAGGGCTTCAATAAATTCCGGGTCAATATCTAATGCTTGTTTGTAGTAGGAAATTGCTGAGTCATAATCCTCATCAATCGCTGATATACGTGCAAGATAGGCATATGCAGTCTTTTCATTGGGATTAAGATTAAGCACATCTAAAAATACTTTTTGGGCATCCTCATACTGTTCAGAATTATAGAAATTGAGTGCAATATCCATTGCTTTAGTTTCTGCCAACCTTTTTAGTTCAATAGCCTTTTCCAAAATCAGATTAACTGATACAAGCCTTTTTTCCTTCTTCTTTTCAACCTGCAATCTTTCAAATTTGATATCTTCAGTTTGAGTATCTACAATAAAGAAACTAACATTAAACAATGTTGACCCAATCTGTGATACTTGCCCCCAAATATTAATATCTGTCTCGATTTCTTTTGCTAAATCTATAACAATTTCCTTATCCAATTCTTCTACTTTGATTTTACCAAGTGCTTTATTTGCATCCTTTGAGCCTATTACAACAACATTAGGAATTTTATCTGCCACTTCAGGAAAATCCTTTACAAGATATTTGCACATAGACTTACTTTCTCTATCCAGGTGATGAAATCCCCATACAGCGATTTTTATGTTTGATTCATCAACTTCACCCTTTTTGGCTATGGCATTTTGCGAGCAAGATAAAATTAGGGCAACAATTGTTATAAAAATTACATTGCTCAGTTTTGACATTTTCATGACTCCTTCTTTATCTGCCTTTGGGCAGATTAAGCACAAGACCACACGAAAAAGCTTTCTTCATAATAGAAAGAAATCTCAACTCTTTTTGTGCATTTCTATGGCTCATTTTTATTATTTTATTTTTTGTTAACAATTTAAGATGTGGAAAATTTTAATCAAGAAATTTATAAAAATTATGAAAATTAAGTAATCGTTTATAAGGTTTTAATTAGATTTATATTAAAAATAAGATGGCGACCCCAAGGGGAATTGAACCCCTGTTGCAGGAATGAAAATCCTGAGTCCTAACCCCTAGACGATGGGGTCGCAAAAGATATAGCCCTCGAAACACACGAAAAATATATGTCAACTTTATTAAATCTAAATAAAAGATTTTCGAATGTTTCGCGGGTTATTATATGGTGAGCCAGGAAGGATTCGAACCTTCGACTCTCGCCTTAAAAGGGCGATACTCTACCACTGAGTTACTGGCCCGTTAAGGATAAACACTATTTAGTAAGCATGTAGTGTCAAGGTAACACCACTTAACAAAGTTAGCCAAAACAGGATAACTTCTTTTATCGTTTTTTTTCTTGTCAAACTTTTTACAATTCACTTTTTATTTTTTATCAAACCAAAATTTTTCTTGACAAAAATTAAAAATTTAAGAATAAATAAATTTATATGAAAAAAGTTTATATATATATAATTACTTTGTCCGTATTTCTATTAAGTGCATGTGGATGGGATGATGGTAATCATGCAGAACCTCCCACCACTGTCTATCCGCAGATCGATGATTGTCCCTGCTTCTCACCCGATGGAAATAGTATTGCTTACCACCATTACCATATGAAATATATTCTTTCGAGTGGTTCATATAATTATGATAGGGACTCTACCGGAATTTGGTTCGTTGATGCAGATGGTTCAAATCCTCGTATGTTTCTTAAAGGAGGAGATCTTCCAGACTGGTCTCCAGATGGAGAGTGGATCGCTTTTGTGGGTCCTGCAAAAAATATATGGAAGATCAAGTCAAATGGTGATAGCTTAACTCAACTTACATCTGGACGAAGAACCTTTTTTCCAGATTGGTCACCTGACGGCGCTAAGATTGCCTATGACCAGAGTATTGCCACAGCAGGACATCCTTCTGGAATCTGGATTATGAATGCGGATGGAAGTAATGACCACTGGGTCTTACGTGGTAACTTCCCAGAATGGTCAACTGATGGGACAAAGATTGTTTACATTGTTTACAATGGAATTTATGTAGCTGACAGCAGTGGTGCTAATCAAAATCTTTTGTTATCAAATGATAGAGATAATAGATATCCTATCTGGTCAACAGATGGTTTAAAGATTGCTTTTTCTTCCCAGGCAATGGGAAAAGCTCCTCAGATATGGGTAATGGATGCTGATGGAAGTAATCCTCAGCAGTTAACAACAAAAGGTGGTATTACACCAGCCTGGTCCCCTTGTGAAGAAAAAATTGTCTACTCTCAGTATGATTGGAGAGTTTATAATCCACGCGAGAATGGAACTCTCTGGATTATGAACGCTGATGGCACAAGTAAGTGTCAATTAACACTTGGCCCAAATGGGCAATAATTAATGGAGAATTATACTCTCCAGGGAGGTAAAAAATGACAACAACATTCAGAAACTCGGTTATCATAATCATTATCTGTTGCTTATTTCCAGCTCTGTTATCCTTTGCTCTCACGCCCGAGGAGATTTATCGTGAGGTTATTATTGAAGTTAAACCTGGAACATTTATATTTCCAGAAGGTGAAAATATTTCTACTTTAGCTGAAATACAGACTTCATCACCAATGCATTCAGTTCTTGAGAGTCATGATACTGAGTTAATTATCAAGGCTTTTCCGGAGTTTCAATTAGCAGATACTCTGGGAATTGTTGAGGAGACAGGTGATACTGTCAAACTGGCAAATATGTCTGAGGTTTATAAAATTCGGCTTACTTCTGCTGAAAAAGTCCAACCGGCTATCATTGAGCTGGATACTCTCTCTGAAGTAATATATGCAGAACCTAATTGTATGCCAGAACCATTAGCAGTTTATCCCAATGACCCTCATTTTCAAAATGGAGATCAATGGGGATTATGGAAATTATGGCCAGAGTGGTGGCACAGATGATGCAGACATTGATGCTCCTGAAGCATGGGGTATCTTCAAAGGCAGTTCAAATATAAAAATTGGCATCATTGATGGTGGTGTGGAAAACTGGCACGAAGATTTAAGTGGAAAAGTCTCTGGTGATACAGGTTGGGGCTGGAATGGTCATGGCTTCCATGTTGCAGGTATTGCTGCCGCAAATACTGATAATAGTGTTGGAATTGCTGGTGTTGACTGGAATGCTATGATAAACTCTCAAAGGATTGATGGAGGCGATATACCCGATGCTTATGATGCGATTATGGATGCAGTTAATGCTGGTTGCCATATTCTTAATAACAGTTGGAGGTTGGTAGATGGAAGTGGTAATCCTATGTATTCTACAACTATTAGACGGGCTTTTGCTAATGCCTACAAACTTAATAGAGTTGCAGTAGTTGCAATGGGTAATGAAGGTGATGATGTAACACAATATCCTGCTGGATTTGGACAGGGAATCATAGCAGTTGGTGCAACAGATAAATGGGATGTGAAAGCAACCTTTTCTAGCACTGGAAATCATATAGATGTAGTTGCACCTGGTGTATGGATCTGGAGTTGTATACCTTACGGCACTTATTATGATGATTGGTCTGGCACATCAATGGCAACTCCATTTGTTTCAGGTTTAGCTGGACTTCTAAAAGGATTTAGAAGTAACCTATACAACGACGATATAGAACAGATTATCAATCTTTCGTCAAATAAGATCCGTACAGATTTATATGATTACGATGAAAATGGATGGAATGTTGAGGTTGGTTATGGTCGTATCAATGCTCATAAAGCACTTAAACTGATTCATTCTCCCATTGTTCCTGTTTATTCTCTTCACCACTGGGAAGCTAATGGCGGTACTGTAGTAAGTCAAGGTTCTGGTTACCAGACTAGGACATTCTTTGGTGTTTCTGGTCTTGCTGATGGTACATATCTCGCAAAGTGGTATAAGGTTCAAAAGGATGTAACTTTTTCTGAAACATGTTCTTATGTCCCACCATATGCATGGGGTAGAGGAGTGGCTACAAACGGATTCTCCTTTGCCAATCCTAACTATGGTATGGGATGGTGCAGAATAGTTCCAGAATCTTTAACATCTACATCTGCCACTCTTGAAACTTATGTGTATAAGGTTTATAATATCTGGGGACAATACATTGGTTGGTTCCCTACAACTGCTAGTAATGTGACTTATGCTTACTCCGTTTTAGGAACTGAGGTAGTAAGTGATACAATTGGAACAGAAATACCTCAAACAAGGTCTATGGAAGAACAAGATGAACTTACCTATGAACTTATGGAATGCTTTCCTAATCCATTTAACAACTATACTACTATTAAGTATCAACTTCCCGAAGATAGTTCAGAATTACTGAAAATTAAAATCTATAATACCAAAGGTCAGCTAGTAAAGAAGTATGAAGTGTCAAGCCAAGATGGAACAAATGAAGTTATCTGGGATGGAAAAAATAGCAGAGGTAGAGATGCTCCTAATGGTATTTATTTGTATAGGCTTGAAACAGATAATTATAAATCTAAGGTCAAACGAATGCTAATCTTGAGATAGCGAATATAAAAACCTTGGTAGAGAGTAGACAATACAAGCCTGAAGAGATGATTCTTCAGGCTTTTTATTTGCACTAAAATACAAATATTTTATGTACATCGCAATAATTACCAATTTAATCTATCTCATAAAATTCCATTTTTCTTGACATCAAAAACGCTAAATTAGTTCTTCTTTATAAAGAAAGGACATTATTGTATATGCTATCAAGTAACGAAATAAGAAAACAATTTATCAAATTCTTTGTAAACAAGGGTCATACAATAGTGCCTTCTGCTCCATTGGTACCCGTTAATGACCCAACCTTGCTTTTTACAAATGCTGGTATGAATCAGTTCAAGGATGTGTTTCTGGGTAAAGGGAAAAGAGATTATGTCCGCGTAGTGAATAGTCAAAAGTGCCTGCGTGCTGGCGGAAAGCATAATGACCTGGAAGAAGTGGGAAAAGATGATTATCATCATACATTCTTTGAAATGCTGGGTAACTGGTCATTTGGTGATTATTATAAGAAAGAGGCAATCAGATGGGCATGGGAACTTCTAACAGAGGTCTGGCGAATTCCCAAAGATAAACTTTATGCCACGGTGCATAACAATGATGATGAATCATTCCACATCTGGCAAGAAGTTACAGATATTGATAAGGAAAGAATCCTGAAGTTCGGCGATAAATACAACTTCTGGGAAATGGCGGAAATTGGACCTTGCGGTCCCTGCTCAGAAATTCACTACGACCGTGGAGTACAACATTGCCAAAAAAATGAAGATGAAAACCATAAATGTGAGATAAATGGTGGATGTGGAAGATTTGTAGAAATCTGGAATCTCGTTTTTATCCAATATAACCGTTTTGAAAATGGCAAATTAGTAGAGCTTCCCAAAAAGCATGTGGATACTGGCGCAGGATTTGAGAGACTGGTTGCCATTCTTCAAAACAAATCTTCTAATTACGAAACAGACCTCTTTATGCCAATTATAAGGAAACTTGAAAAAATTTCTGAAACTAAATTTGAAGAAAACAAACCAGCTTTCCGTGTGATTTCAGACCATATCAGAGCACTCACTTTTGCAATTGCTGATGGAGTTATTCCGTCTAATGAAGGAAGAGGTTATGTTATTCGCCGTATTTTACGGAGAGCAGCAAGATTTGGCAGATTCTTAAATCTGCATAAACCATTCCTTTTTCAACTTGTTGATGATATTATTGAAACTATGGTAGGACATTATCCAGAACTGATTGAAAAAAGAGAGCACATAATATTAGCAATCAAATCTGAAGAGGAGCGTTTCAATCTGACATTAGACAATGGAATTGTAAAATTTCATGAAATCACAGAAAGGCTAAAATCTAAGGAGGTAATCTCTGGCAAAGATGTTTTCAAATTGTATGATACCTATGGTTTCCCGATGGATTTAACAAGAATTATGGCTGAAGAAAAAGGTCTTTCTATAAATGAAAAAGGGTTTGAAATAGAGATGGAAAAGCAGAGGTCAAGAGCAAAAGAATCTTCCAAGTTTGAGTTTAAAGATGACAAAATAAATAAAATTAAAATTAAGCAATCAACAAAAACACAGTTTGTTGGATATGATCAAAATTTTTCTTCCAGTAAGATTGAACATTTTTATATTGATGAAGAGAATAATGTAGTAATCGTTTTGGATAAGACACCTTTTTATGCGGAGTCAGGTGGACAAGTTGCTGATACAGGTCGAATTTATAATAATGTTTGTGAAATTAAAGTAGAAGATGTGCAATCCGAGGAATCTTCTTCTGGTGCAACAGGAAACGATGTTTACTTTCATTTCGGGAAATTAGTTTCTGGAAAAATCTCTGAAGGAAATGAGGTTATTGCAGAAGTAGATGTGAAAAGAAGAAAGGATATTGTGAGGAATCATACAGCTACTCATCTTTTGCATGCTGCTTTACGAAAGGTTTTGGGGAAGCATCTTCATCAAAAGGGTTCGTTGGTAGTCCCGGACAGATTGCGTTTTGATTTCACTCATTTTAAAGCACTGAGCAAAGAAGAGCTTTATAAGGTTGAAAAAATAGTTAATGAAAAAATCCGAGAAAATCTAACTGTAAATGTTTATTATGATGATTTGGGAAACGCCAGAAAAAAAGGTGCAATGGCACTCTTCGGTGAAAAATACGAAAAAAAAGTAAGAGTGGTTGAAATTGATAATTACTCCTTAGAATTATGTGGTGGAATTCATTGCAAAAATACTGGAGAAATTGGGTTATTCAGGATTTTATCTGAAAGTTCCATCTCTGCCGGTATACGCCGAATAGAAGCTCTAACAGGGGAATACGCATACAATTATTCTAAAAAAGAAGAAACAATACTGAATGAAATTCAATCACAATTTAATTGTTCAATAAATGATATTATAAAAAAAACCAAAAAAATGGTCTCGGAAAATAAAGAGTTGAAAAAGCAACTTGAGAAATTAGAAATGGACCACATAAAAAAAACAGTGGACAAACTTATTAAAAATGCGAAATTAATTGATAAAATAAAAATTGTAGCTGGAGAAGTAAAAGTTAAAGACAATCAGCAGTTGCGTCAATCAGCAGATTATTTAAAGAATAAAATTAACCAAGGAATTGGCATTTTGGGTGCAAACATTGACGATAAAGCATCCCTTATTTGCATAGTAACTCCAAACTTACAAAAGCAATTTCATGCAGGAAAAATTGTGAATAAGGTGGCAGAACTGATTGGCGGTAAAGGTGGTGGCAGACCAGATATGGCAATGGCTGGTGGAAAAGATGTAGGCAAGATTAAAGATGCGATTGCAAAAGTGCCTGAGATTGTGAAAAATATTTGAAATTACATAAAAAGAGAAAAAAATAGAATAAAATTTATGGTTAAAGTCAAAATAATTTATAAAGTGTAGATTATGGAAGCACAAAATTCTATTATCCCAATTGAAATAATAGAGAAGAAAATATTCTTTTTACAAGGCAAGAAGGTAATGCTGGATAGCGACCTTGCTGAGTTATATGGAGTAGAAACCAAACAACTGAAAAGAGCTGTTCGCAGAAATATAGAGCGATTCCCAAAAGATTTTATGTTTGTATTAACTAAAAAAGAATTTAATAACTTGAGGTGTCATTTTGGCACTTCAAGTTGGGGCGGAACTCGCTATCTTCCTATGGCTTTCACAGAACAGGGTGTTGCAATGCTTTCCAGCATTTTGAAAAGTAAGCGTGCTATTGAAGTTAATATCCAGATAATGCGAACTTTCTTGAAGCTACGCGAATTGATTTCTTCACACAAGGATATTTTGTCTAAAATTGAAGAGATGGAGAAAAAATATGATTACCAGTTCCAGATTGTGTTTGAAGCAATAAGGCAGATGATGATACCTCAGAAAAAAGTCAAACGGGAGATTGGATTCAAAGTAGGTAAATAAGTTATTCAAAAGTTTGATGGAATAAGATTTTAAGGGCAAATATTGATGGAAAGGAATCTTTAACTTGCACTGTCTTCACTGATTTGCAATGAACTTTCACGCCGACAAAATTGTAAACCAAGTTGCACAAATTGTTGGCGGCAAAGGTGGAGGCAGACGAGATATGGCAATGGCTGGTGGAAAATAGATTGAAAATTTGGACAAGATATTTTCCCCAGAAAATCTGAAGAAAATAATTGATAATAACTAAAGTGGCGACCAAGGAGGTAGTTATGAAAAAAGTTGAGTGTATAATACAAACCAAAAAGGTTGCACCCCTTTATGAAGCATTACTTGATTTTGATGTGTGGGGAGTAACGGAGACCTCTGTAAGAGGGTGTGGCAAACAAAAAGGCTATTACGAAGAGCACGAATGGGTGGATAAGGCAAGAAAAATAAGACTCTTACCTTTTACAAAAGTGGAATTTATAGTTAAAGATGAGATAGTAAAGCCACTAATAGACCTAATTCTAAAGACTGTAGGCACTCATTCTATGGGGGATGGTAAAATATTTGTATATCCTTGCGAAGATGCCGTTAGAATCAGAAATGGTGAAAGAGGAAAAAAGGCTATATCAAAGTAAAATGACGAAGTCCGAATGACAAGAAAAAAGAAGTAAGGCTAATCATTGGATATTAAATGAGTGAAGATATTAGACCAAGAGAAAAGCTATTAGAAAGTGATAATCATAAAATGGGTGGAACAAAGAGGAAATGAGTAATTATAAAATTCTGCAAGGCGATTGCATAGAAAAACTTAATGAATATTCTGCTAAGAATATTCATCTTACCTTTCTTGACCCACCCTTTAATCAAGGGAAAGAATACAAATATTTTAATGACAGCCAACCTGAAGAAAAATACTGGAACTGGTTAAAAAAAGTTCTATCAAAAATTTATGATGTCTCAGTGGATGGTGGTACTATTTACTTTATGCAGAGAGAAAAAAATGCAGAGCAGGTAATAAGAATACTTAGAGAGACTGGCTGGACATTCCAGAATTTAATCATCTGGAAAAAAAAGACATCAGCAGTTCCGAACGGATTTAGATTTTCCAAACAGCATCAGATTATTGTTTTCTCTACAAAAGGGAAAAAGCCAAAAGTATTTAACAAACTCCGCATAGATTTACCAGTTCCTTCGGAGTATAAACATAAAAGGGTTAACGGGGTCTATCTTACTGATGTATGGGATGATATTAGAGAATTAACCTCCGGATATTTTGCCGGGGATGAACCAATAAGAGATAAAAATGGAAATAGAATTCATAAGCAACAATCTCCTGTTGCCTTACTATTAAGAATTATCCTTTCTTCCACTTTACCTGGTGATACTATATTAGATCCATTTGCGGGGACTGGAACAACATTAGTGGTTGCGAATCAACTGGAGCGAAATTCAATTGGTATTGAAATAGACCCTGACTATGTTAAAATCATTGAAAATCGCTTGAAATATCCAAGACACTCTGATAATATCTTTCAATATTATAATTATTACAGATATACAAAAAACCTGAAAAGGATTTGGGGTAGCGGAAATCTTAGCACTGTTGAACAAAGTAGTCAAAGGAGTCTTTTTAAATATGCTTGATTTTATAAATGTTTTAGAGTTTTTCATTGAATTAGCAAATAATCTTAAAAAGGGAATAATAAACTTTAATTCACCATTAGAAGAAATGGTTGTAAAAGCAAGTGGAAATAGTTTGGCTTATGTTGATAACCGCAGAGATGCTATGGAAAAATATGGATATGACTTCTGGAACGACCTAAAAAAGCTGTCTGTAAACAATAAAAAGTTTAAAGAGCGGATTAAAATTCAGGGTATAAGAGAAAAGCTTTTATACTCAAAATCTGAGCAGTTCCCTGATTTTTTATTTAAAGTTATAAAACATAAGAATAGGCTAATCTCTGGCAGTTTGTTAGAACTCAAAGATTCAAAGAGTAGTAATATAGCCTCTTTTAATTCAACTCTTCCTACCAAGCGTAAAAATCTTGAAGAGATTGATACAATCAATAATACCAACCTTGTGTCAAAAATCACTTCAATTATGGACAGGAATTCTGCAAAAATTGAAAAATATTATGTTTATCAAAGGAGAAGCTTTTATCTCATAAGAACTAATAAAGATAAGAGCAAAGTAAAAATCTCTATAGTAGATGGTGCCTTTTTTGAGACTATTCCTAAGGATAACCTTATCTATCAAATATTTATGAATATATTGAGAGAGCATTCTGAAAGAAAGGAAATAAAGATACCTCTCAAGACACTTGAGCAAATTAAAGGAGTTTTCTCACATGTTACTGATCAAACTATAATAGCAAAGTCTCAAAACATAGATAAAGCTTCAATACGCCCCCGACTACGAATTATGGCAGAAGTGCATTCTGAAGGAAATCCTCATAACAGTAATTTCTATCCTGAAATTTCAGAACGAACGCTTAATTTTATTCTCAAAGTATCTGAGTATGAAAAGAAAGAGGCTGAAAAAATAATATACCAGAAGATACCAGAAATAAAAATATTTACTATTAAGCATAAAAGAAATGGAAACCATACAGTTTTCCAGTTTAAACTATAAAATGATATTTAAAACTGAAGGTAATAGATACAGTTTCAGGTTGCACACAACTAATACCAGAATAGAGAGCGATTTTTCAATCTTATCTATTAACAAGACAAGTAACTTATGCTCAAGTATCAATAATTTAAATTTAATACTGAGTGAGCTTGGCATAGACTATCAAGATAGCCGTTTTGCTGACTCCAGCTGGATTTTACCAAATGAATCTGCGAAATCTCTGTTTAGGAAAGCAAGGGATTTACTATCAGATATGGAGTTTCTCAAATTCTTAGAAGACTATTTAGATTTAGACAGAGAAGAAGGTGAATGGGAGAATGTTTGTAAGAAATAAATTTGTTCTTTCATATGGACAGCAGCAATCCAAATTATCAAAGTAAGATATTGAACTCTGTCTTGATGTAATTAGGTATAGGTAGCTTTGCTAAAAACGATAATTTTTGTTGGTAGAAATATAAAGGAAAGCAAAAGGAATTTTTCAATAGATAAAATATTTCCTTTGTGCTCTCTGTATTTAAAAGATTTATTCAGGAGGCTAAATGATAGGTTCAAAAGATAAAACTATCGTTCCAATTTCTCATCTAAGAGAAATTTTTAAAGAGATGGAAAAGTATGATATAACCAAATTGATTATAAATCGGAGTGGAGAGAGTTATGAAATCCAGCGTGGGAAAAACTTAGAAGAGACTACTGTTAAAACTGTAAGCGAGAAGGGGGCTGAGACCCTTGCACAAATTGAAAAAAAATCAGAAGAGATAGAAAGGAAAGAAGAGAAAAAATCACCAGAAAAGAAAAAAGAAGAGGACAATATTGCTGAGATAAAAACACCTATTGTAGGCACTTTCTACCGAGCTCCTTCTCCAGATAGTGAGCCGTTTGTAGATATTGGTTCACAGATAAAAAAAGGCGATACGCTATGCATTGTTGAGGCAATGAAATCAATGAACGAGATTGAATCTGAAGTGGATGGTATTGTAAAAGAAATATTGGCAGAAAACGGCAAAATGGTGGAATATGACCAACCTTTGTTCAAGATTAGAGTAAGTTAAACTGGTAAACTGGTGAACTGGTAAACTAATTTACTAATTCACCGGTTTACTAATTCACTATCAAAATTATGATTAAAAAAATTTTAGTCGCTAACCGTGGAGAAATCGCACTTAGAATTATCCGCGCTGCCAGAGAAATGGGAATAAAAACTGTCGCAGTCTATTCCAAAGCTGACAAGAATAGCCTTCATACAAGATTTGCAGATGAGAGCGTGTGCATTGGCGAAGCTCCTGCAAAGAAGAGTTACCTCTTTTATCAAAATATCCTTGGTGCAGCAGAAGCAAGCGGTGCTGATGCTATCCATCCCGGATATGGATTTCTTGCAGAAAACGCTGACTTTGCTGCTGCTTGTGAGGCACTTGACCTTATCTTTATTGGTCCGAGTCCTGAGTCAATGCGTAAGATGGGTGACAAAGCAACTGCTAGAAAACTGATGAGCAAAGCTAGAGTTCCAGTTATTCCCGGTTCAAAAGGAATTCTGTCTGATATATCAGATGCCAAAAAGACCGCTAAGGAAATTGGCTACCCTGTGATTATTAAGGCATCCGCTGGCGGCGGAGGCAGGGGTATGAGAATTGTAAATCAGGAAAATGAACTTGAACGAAGTATCCAAAATGCTGCTCGTGAATCAGAAAAAGCATTCGGTTCTGGTGAGCTCTATCTTGAAAAATTCATCCCCAACGCTCGGCATATTGAAGTGCAAATTCTGGCTGATAAAAAAGGAAATGCTGTCCATCTTTTTGAAAGAGAATGCTCTATTCAACGAAATCATCAAAAATTGTTGGAAGAATCACCTTGTCCAATTCTTTCTGAAAAAGCCAGACATCGCATCTGCGAAACAGCTGTTAAAGCTGCTAAAAGCGTAGGCTACCATTCTGCTGGTACAGTAGAATTTCTCTTTGATGTTGATACAAACAAATTTTACTTTATGGAAATGAACACCAGAATTCAGGTTGAGCATCCTGTCACAGAGATGATTACAAACATTGACTTGGTCAAAAAGCAAATTGCAATTTCTGGAGGCGAGGAATTAGGAATAAGTCAAAATGATATAAGCCATCAAGGTCATGCAATAGAATGTCGTATAAATGCAGAAGATTGGAAAAGCGATTTCCGGTCCTGTCCCGGTAGAATTACACAATATATTCCGCCAGGTGGTTTTGGTGTCCGCGTAGATTCTGCTTGCTATACGGGCTGGGAAATTCTGCCATATTATGATTCTCTAATTGCTAAATTGATTACCTGGGGAAATACCAGAACAGAAGCCATTGAAAAAATGAAAAGAGCTTTGAATGAATTTGTAATAGACGGAATACATACTACTATTGATTTTCATAAAATGATTCTGAATCACCCTGAATTTATTAAATCAAATATTACTACAAATTTTATTGGAGAATATTTTTCAAAACCAAAATAGTGAAAAATAGTAAGGAATAAATAATGCCACAAAGGCACGGACCTGCCCGCCGCTTTGCTTTGGCAGGCGGGGACACAGAGAAAAAATTATATTCTCGTTCCCAAGCCCTCCCCAATTGAATTGGGGATTGGGAACGGCTACAATATAGCTTCCAGAATATTGCGTTCCCAAACAGGGGTTTAGGAACGAGTAGAAATACTTGCCTCTGTGTCTCTGTGGCAGAAAACTTAAATTGGAGATAAGAGTATGCGAAAATTATTTATAAAATGCCCTAATTGCAAAACCACTCATTTTATCAATTTTTATGCAAAAAAACAATTTGTTTGTCCTGAATGCAATTATCACCTGAATCTTACTACAAATGAAAGGATTAAATTTCTAATAAAAGGTAGAAGTTTCAAAGAATATTTTAAAAAAATTAGGACCATAGACCCATTGAATTTTGCGCGCTATCAAGAGAAGTTAAAAATCGCCCACAAGAAAAGCAAATCTAAATCTGCTGTAAAAGTTGGAATGGCTAAAATTGGAAAATATCCTGTAGCAATCGCAGTATTAGACCAAAATTTTATGATGGGAAGTATGGGAGCGGTTGTTGGTGAAAAGGTTACACGAGCTATAGAACTTGCATTAAATAAGAAAATTCCTTTAATAATTATCTCTACTTCTGGCGGTGCAAGAATGCAGGAAGGTGTTATCTCACTAATGCAGATGGCAAAAACAAGTGCAGCTTTAAAGCGTCTCGATAAAGCAGGCTTGCTCTTTATTTCTTTACTTACTCATCCTACTACAGGTGGGGTAAGTGCTTCTTTTGCCTTTTTGGGTGATATTATCATTGCTGAACCTAATGCACTTATTGGATTTGCAGGTCCTCGTGTAATTCAACAAACTATTGGAGAGAAATTGCCAGAAGGATTTCAGCGCTCAGAATTCTTACTCAAACATGGAATGATAGATATTATCTGCAATCGGATTAGTCTGAAAAGCACCATCGAAAAAATTCTTAATATCCATCTCTTGTCCGGAGCAAAACTTTCACCTATTTCTAAAGATGTAATAAAGCCTTCTTCTCCAAGACATTCAATTATGGAAACGCTTGCATTGGCAAGACATATCCAGCGTCCTACTACACTTGATTTTATCAACCTGATTTTTGACGATTTTATTGAACTTCACGGAGACAGATTTTTTGCTGATGATAAAGCAATGGTCGGAGGAATCGCCCTTTTTGAAGGAATTCCGGTTACAGTAATTGGACAACAAAAAGGGAAAAATACGAAAGAGAATATCTATCGTCATTTTGGTATGGCTCATCCAGAAGGTTATAGAAAAGCACTTCGTTTGATGAAGCAAGCAGAAAAGTTCAATCGTCCAATAATCAATTTGATTGATACTCCGGGAGCATATCCGGGCATTGGAGCAGAAGAGCGTGGACAAGCAGAAGCAATTGCTGTAAATCTTAGGGAAATGTCTGGTCTTCAGGTGCCAATTATAAGTATCATAACTGGAGAAGGTGGTTCAGGCGGTGCATTGGGAATTGGTGTTGCAGATAAAATTTTAATGCTGGAGAATGCTGTCTACTCTGTGATCTCGCCAGAAGGATGTGCATCAATTCTATGGAAAGACCCTAAAAAGTCAAAGGAAGCTGCTGAGAATTTAAAAATTTCAGCCTTTGACCTGCTAAAATTAGGTTTGATTGATGGAATAATTTCTGAACCAGAACAAGGTGCACATACTGATATTGAAAAAACTGCAAATTCATTGAAAACTGCAATACATCTACATTTAGAGAAACTGCTAAAATTTAATCCAGAAGAACTGATTGAACATCGCTATAAAAAATACCGTAAGATAAAATTTTATAGTGAATAAATAGTATAAAATCTCTGTGTCCTCTGTGACTCTGTGGCAATATATATGTATAAAATCATTTTAAACCCATTTGCAGGAAAAGGAAAGGCATTCCGTTCAATTCGCAAAATTGAAAAATTTTTCAACAAGCACCAAATGCAATTTGAAATGACAATTACTGATTCTCCAAAACAAGCTATAAACATCGCTTTAGAAAGCGCAAATAAAGGATTTGAATATATTGTTGCTGCTGGAGGGGACGGCACAATTAATGAAGTATTAAATGGAATAATGAAATCAAATAATCCTGAAGAGATAAAACTTGGAATTATCCCGGTTGGCGGCGGTAATGACTTTATAAAAAATATTGATTATCCAAAAAAGATAGAAAAGCAGGTAAAACTACTGAGAAGACGAATTACAAAGAAAGTTGATATTGGTCAAGTTGAAGATTACTGTTTTATAAATACACTTGGAATTGGGTTTGATGCTCAAGTAGCAATAACTTACTCAAAAAGCAAAACTTTTGATGGTTCTGCTGGATATATGAAAGCAATAATGAAAACCCTTATAAAATGTAAAAGCTATCCTGTGGAAATACAAATAAACGACATTTCAATCAAAGGTGATAAACTCTTCGTTTCTGTTGGAAATGGTAAATGTTGTGGCGGCAAGTTCCTTCTAACCCCTGATGCAAAAATTGATGATGGAGTTTTTGATTTCTGCATAATTGATAAACTAACACGGAGAGAAATAATAAAATTTCTCCCAAAAGTTATTAAAGGAAAACATATTAACCTTCCAATGGTTACAATGCTAAAAGGTAAAGAAATTATTGTAAAATCAGATGAGGATTTACCGTTGTATTTGGACGGTGAAATCCCTAATTTAACGGACAGAAAAAATATTGACATAAAAATAATCCCAAAAATGATTAATTTAATTGTGCAATAGAAAGGCTTAATATGGAGGAACATAATGAAATATATTAAATCATTATTAGCAATAATTATCTTTTCATGCTTAATTGTAAGTTGTACAAGCCCAACTAAAAATGAAGGAAACCTTATCACCGGTAGAGTTTTCTATGCAGATTCTGGAAATCCTGCAGGCGGAGCAAAAGTCATTTTAAGAAAAAATCCAGGATTGGGATTCTACAATGATTTTCACTTTTATTCTAGTGCTTATACAAATAGCCAGGGATATTTTACATTCAATAATATAGAAAAGGGACTTTATGATCTTTATGCGTGTAAGTATAGTAATTCTGGAGAGCAAAATTTAACATATATCAGCCGGCTTTCTAATTCAATAAATCTTACTGATGAGGAAACAACATATACGGTTGAAGATATTTTTCTAATTCCAATACTTAATGAGGGTAAAATAAAAGGTAATTTAGTAATAAATACGACTCAATTGCCAGCAGATAGTGCTTTGGTAAACCTGTGGAGACTCGAAGAGTATACTTTTACAAAAATTGATAGTGGCATTTCTGATAGTGATGGAAACTTCCAATTTGAAAATGTAAGAACAGGAACTCACTACATTTATGCAAGTGCTATTGATACAAGTGGTGGTTTTTACACTCCTGTTGATGCCTCCCGATCCTGTTTTTGCAATGGAAAAGATACATATAATCTTGATACATTGTTTTTAACCTGTGTTGCTGTAGAAAAACCAGCAATCTATATCTATCCAGAAGAAGATTCTCAATTTCAAGTAAATCTGATTCTAAAAAATGGAACAAGAATTACTGAGAGTATCCCAAAATATAATGAAGGCTGGGATGTGTTTATAGAAAAATCCGGTAGAATAGATAGTAAATATGATTACCTCTTTTATGAAGCATCTATAAAAATGATACCTGAATTTTCTTCTGGCTGGTGTATTGCTCAAAAAAATTTAAAGAATGAACTGAATGATTTGCTACTGAATTTTGGATTAAATAAACAAGAAACAAATGAATTTTTAGATTATTGGTTAAATAGACTGCAAGATTACAAATATTACAAAATCTTTCCTGTTGTAAATCAGCAATTGGATGAATTCGTAGAATTAGATATAGCACCTCAACCCCAAACAATCTTTAGAATCTGGTTTTTCTTTCAAGGTTGTGATAAGTTTGAAGCGTTACCTTATCCACAAATCAAAAATTTTAAACGAGAAGGAACAACAGTAATTGAATGGGGGGGGAGTGCTGTTGAATTATAAATTACGAATTAAGAATTATAATAAAGATATAAGGTGTTAGGAAATATTTTGGATTAATAAAAAACTCGGCAAAAAATTATATAATTTGAGGTCTAATAGAAAAAAAGTGGTTGCTATTTTGATAATAATTCATTGATAATTTTTATTTTTCTATGCTGTTTGATACCGGCATGGACTCTTAATTTTGTTTTCAAATTTGAGAATACACCTT
>Ga0315547_1000628_pt1 | contig 33303 bp, 24 predicted proteins | sample SalMarSW160240MG_2_FD_202542 | JGI IMG/M metagenome (GOLD analysis project Ga0315547, IMG submission 202542) | Salt marsh sediment microbial communities from the Plum Island Ecosystem LTER, Massachusetts, United States - Salt Marsh Sediment SW1601-240 ...
AAAAAGAACTCCTAACTGCGTTGAACCTCGAAATTCCAGAAGTTAGGTAGTACATTTACAAGCAATGCAACATGCTTAATATAAACGAGTTACAATGTGTTTTTAAAATTAATGGCGAAACTTAGGTCTGACTGTTTGCTTATTTTTGATACTCTGCTTACGTCTTGCAATAATGTAAATATATTCTTAATTCGTCTTCCTTTTGCTTTGCTTTCATGAATGAGAATTCCTAATTTGGAAAATTCGGTCAAATCGCCTACACGAAGAAAATTTGATAAATCGTTAATTATCACAACGTTTTTTCTATGCCATGCCATAGACTTGGCAATGTTTAGAACGCCCCTGAATCCTGGCTCGTTTATATCAATATATCCAGTTTTTCTATTCGAAGCTATCAATCTTAAAATTGACCTATCAAAATTCAGATTTCTCCAGACAATTCCATCTATAATTGTTTTAATGATTCTAACAATGTTTTTATGAGCAAATAACGAATCTGAATACCTTCAAGTTTCTCCTCTAAGCTTACTTTCTTTTGTTGATTAGTCTCATTTTTAATTTTGTTTTTGAGTCTTTTTATTTTTCCTTTTCCATCCTGAATGGCCTTATAACAACCAGTCAAATATTTTGCTACTGCAATTTGTATGTAGAGCAATAAAATTCTATTTTTTTTGATTAAACACAAGCGTGAATATCTTAACGTCCTCAATAGAAACGGTTGTAATTCTCGATAATACGAAGAAAATAAATTTCTAGATAAATACAAATTAAAATTTTTATCTTTGAATTGCATTTATACTATACTTTAAAATATTTTGAATTTTGAAAATCCATAACATCTATTTTCCTACTTCTCCATAATTCTTCATAACGTAAACCCCTTTTAAGAATCTCCATAAAAGCATCACCTCCATTCGGTGTATTAAAATATTCATATCCCATTTCAGTATCCATATAATATTTATCTACTTGATTCATAAAGGAACGTAACTCCCTTAAAGCTTCTTCGACCATCGCACGAGAAATCCCAGGAAGAGGTTCACTTGTTTCATTGACAAATGTTTCAAAATCGTTATGAGCTATTCGCTTATCTCTATGCTTCTTAAATGTGCTACATAATTCTCTATAATGTAATAGTCTCTCATTAAGGCTAGAAAAAAGTTCATCCTCGCCAAGCTCCTTCACAATTTCACATATTAATTCTAAAGACATATTTTTCTTCCCAAAAGTCTTTGCAGGGTCTGAAAGTTTGGTTAATATAAGCTGAGCCCCATCCATAAGGGCGTTCTGGATTAAATATAAAAAAAATCCAGCACATTCATTAAGGAGTTCTACTCTTTCTTTAGATATTCCATATAACTGCCTATAAGTAATCCACCATCCATGTAATAAAATCACTTCTGATTTAACTTTTTCAAATACATTGTCAAGTTTTTTCGGGATAGCTTTAGTATCTTTAGTCATAATTCATTTTTCCTTTGAGAATTTTCCCAACATTGATGTAATAGAAAAGTTAGCGTTTTTCTCCTTCTTCTACATAGGTCTTGCTCAGTAAATAATTGAAAGCTTTGACAGTCATGTTATGATATTGAATTAAAAATTTTTGCGTCTTTTCTATGTCTAAAACAACTTCTGGTATTTCACCTATAATAGAAGGTATAATTTCATCTATTGAATAAAATCTTTTTATATCGATATAGTTTTGTGCTCCCCCTATGTTATTAAGGCTTTTAGGCTTAAAAAATGGTATCTGCTGATGTTTAATTATATTCGCATAATAATTAATTCTTAATTTTCTATTTTTCTTATCTAATTTATTGAAAAATTCAGTAAAATCAGTGCTAAAAACCTGCTTAGATTTCTCTTCAAGTTGTTCTTTTATGCTCGCAATATTTTTTGTAATTAATGAGTTTAGAGCAAAAATCCAGCTATATTTCTTATTAGATAAATCTAATTTATTCATTTCTTTTTGCACTTTATTAATGTCTGTTTTTTCACATTCAATTATCTCTCTACTTTTTGTTAATAGGCAAAAAATAAAAATTATTAAATAATCAAAACTTGAGTTATAAAAAAGTAAAGATGGAAGCAAAAATCTATGTTCTATAGCACGTATATGGTCTTCATACCTATCCGGATTTTCGAAAGAATCAAGGTTTTTGGTTGTAAGCTCTTCAACACTTTTTTTTGAACTAAGATTTAAGAAATATTTAGCAATATCAATACAATATTTAAGATTCCAGGATGAATTAGAAAGTAATACTAACTCTTTTCTGTTAAATTTTCTTTCTATTTTGTCTTTGAATACGATGTTTTCAACATGCCAAAAAATTGCAAGATTTCCAGTATATATAAAGTGCTCTGTTATGCTATCAAATTTTTCAATATAATCTTTTCTTTCTTCCATCTAGTTTTAAATATGTTTTAATTACTATTGGATTTTATTTTCAGAAATTTTGCTTTTCATTGATCCCTACTGCTGTTTTTTATGGTTTTATTTTATGCCCCATAAATGCATCTGTCAACTCGAGTGCAACCTCCTTTTATTTTCTATTTCATATATCCCTTTTGATAGTTATTTTTCCTCTAATTACTCTTTCAATATTTTAAATTGTAAATTTATTTACAATTCCTGTCGCAATCTTTTTCCACTCAAGAACTGCAATTTCTTAACGTCTTGCACATTGTCTATGATTAAATACAAATATTAGTAAATGGATGACTATTTTGATTTTTGGACGATTTAAGACCGATAAAACACAACAAAGATTAAACATCCAGGCAGAAATCATTTCTGATTAGACAGCAGTACACCTTGGATTTTAGATGCTAGACAGTTGATATTAAATATATTCTATTGTTGCAGGGGGTTTTGTTGTAATTTCATATGCGACACGCACAACTTCCGGAATTTCAGTGATAATTCTCCTTGAAATCTTCTTTAGAATTTTCCATGGAACTTCTGTTGCCTCGGCTGTCATTGCATCTTTGCTTTCCACGCTGCGGACAATGACGATATTTCCGAACTTTCTCTTGCCGTCATCAATTCCTGTCCCCATATCATTCAGAAGAACAGCAAATGCTTGGAATGGCTTCAAGGGGCTGATTTCCTTTTCCACGATCTGAGTTGCTTTTCTTACAAGCGATATTCGCTCGGGTGTCACCTCCCCAACCACTCTGGTGGCCAACCCAGGGCCTGGAAAAGGCATTCTCTGGTAAATACTTTCCGGTAGGCCTGCCTCTCTAGCTACTTCTCTTACTTCCGGCTTAAACAACTCTTTTATAGGCTCAATAACTTTAAAACCATATCCTTTTTCAGGATCGATCCCGATCTGTTCAAGAATATTATGCTGGGTTTTAACACCGCCTTTTGTTTCGATTATATCCGGGGCAATTGTGCCCTGCACTAAAAACCTGGCTCCACTCTTTAGAACTGTCCTTCCAAATATAGAATAAAATGTATTCCGGAAAGCCTTCCTTTTTTCTTCAGGATCAAATTTATATTTTAATGAATCAAAAAATTCTTTCTGAGCATCTATGATTTCAACATCTATTTTAAGACTAGAAAAAATCTGACTCACATCCTGCGGTTCATCCTCTCTCATCAACCCATCATCGATAAACACCACTTTTAGATTCTCTCCTATGGCTCTATGAGCAATGACTGTACATACAGAGCTATCAACTCCCCCTGATAAAGCAGAAATTGCTTTTTCAGAACCCACGGTCGACTTAACTTCTTCAATCTTTTCTTCGATAAATCGTTTCACATCCATTCTTCCTCTTCTCTCTGATACCATAAATTTAAATCCTACACTATATTTTACCAAAAAGTAATAAAAAAATAGGCCATGTGAAAGGATGTCAGACTTTCGTTATAAACTATAAACTATCAACCTGTATACTCACCTTTAGAGGTGAAGATATAGATACAAAAATCATCACTTCAACCACCTAAAAAGGCGATTGACCCATTAAAGACATTATGACAATATTATGTACGGAAAAATTGAATTAGAAGAGGAGGGCCTATCCAAGGCATAGCTGAAAAGGGAGTAGGATGAACGGGGATTCCTCTCTCGGCCCTCCTCCCTCAACTATCTTAAACCCTTGTCCTCACCTCAACAATTTACAAATTGCTACCATATATTGTTAGTCTTTTTTAAAAAATACAATATGTTGTTAAGAATGTCAAGTTTTTATATTAAATTCTTTCACTTAAAAGAGGGTAGTTAAATTTGACCTAAAATCCCCCGTATGATATAAAAAAATAACCCTGGTTTTAAATGTCTTTAAAAATCCATGCCATCACATCCGAAGTTATACTAAATGCTTTTCAATCTATCACCGAAGAAATGAGCGTGGCTCTAGTCCGTTCTGCATATTCGACAAATATAAAAGAGCGGAAAGATTGCTCCTGTGCCATTTTTGATTCTAAAGGAAGCTTAATCACACTGGCCGAAAATATTCCAATCCACCTTGGTTCCATGCAGGGATTGATGAATAAAATCGGCCGCAATCTTAAGAAATGGAATTTTCGTCGTGGGGATATTCTTATTGCTAATGACCCGTACCTCGGAGGAGGATCTCACCTTCCAGATGTCACTCTAACCAGGCCGGTTTATTATCATAATAAACTTGTGGCCTTTGTTACAAACGTCGCTCACTGGACGGATGTAGGGGGGCGGTCTCCTGGGGTAGGAACCGCTGGCGATTCTACCGAAATATATCAGGAAGGATTTCGAATCCCACCTACGAAGATCATGCGTAAAAATATCCTTCAAAAAGATGTGCTGGAATTTATAATGTCGAATGTGCGAGGAAGGCAAGAAAGAGAGGGAGATTTGCGTGCCCAAATAGCATCCCTGCTTTTGGGAGAACGCCGATTGTATGAACTTCACAAGGAGTACAAACCGGAAACAATCACCAAAATCGAGGCAGAAATATTTGATTACAGTGAAGATTGGCTTCGGAAAGCATTAACTACAATACCTAAGGGAACCTATTGTTTTTCTGATGTAATGGATGATGATGGTATTTCAAATAAACACTTGCCAATCAAAGTGACCATTATTATTACTCACAAATACCGCCCTTCCATAACATTCGATTTCACTGGGACTGCAGCCCAGGCAGAGGGTGGGATTAACATGGTTCGCCAAGCATTGCTGGCAACCGTTTTTTACGCTGTTAAAGCCATTATTGCTCCGGATATACCTATCAATGCCGGGTTCCAACGTCCTATCAGAATCGAGGCACCATCAAACAGTCTTGTAAACGCCTCAGAACCTGCAGCTGTGGGTGGAAGAACAGATACTTGCCAGAGGGTCGTTGACGTCATTATGGGTGCACTGGCACAAGCCGTGCCAGAGAGAGTCCTGGCCGCATCCAATGGTGCTACGACTGCTATTATCTTTGGTGGAACTAAGGAACTTTCAGGTTCAGATTTCATCTATGTAGAAGCTTTGGGGGGCGGAATGGGTGCCCGTTTCACAAAGGATGGAATGGACGGTATCCAAGTACATATTACAAATACCTCAAATTTACCCATTGAAGCTATGGAAATGGAATACCCTCTTCGTGTCTTAAAGTATGAATTAATACAAGATTCAGGTGGAGCAGGACGATTTCGAGGGGGATTAGCAATCCACAAGGAAATTCAGGCTTTGGTACCGGTTCTTTTCTCCGCACATGCGGACAGGCATTTTGTTTCACCTTGGGGCCTGAAAGGCGGCCTGCATGGAAAGACCGGGCGATTTCTTCTTAATCCTGGCCAGTCAGGTTCAAAGCGTATTAAATCCAAGGTCTCAGGAGTTTTAATTCGTAAAGGCGATATCTTGTGTGTACAAACAGCAGGCGGAGGCGGATACGGTTCTCCTCTAAAAAGAGAGCCTGAACGTGTCCTAAATGATTTTATTCAGGAAAAAATAAGCCGACTGCAGGCACGCAAAAGTTATGGCGTTGTATTTTCTAGAACCGGGAAGATAGATCGGCTTGCCACAACGTCATTGAGAAAGAAAATGATGAAACGGAAGATAAGTGAATCATGAGCGTTGCAATCGATATTGGCGGAACCTTTACAGATATTATTTTTTGCGAAAAGAACCGCGGCGTTTTTTGGTCTGCCAAGATTCCTTCCAATCCAAACAATCCCGAAATACCATTTATAGATGGATTGACCAGGGTACTGCAATTAGCCAGGAAAGACATTTCCGAAGTAGATGTGCTTATACATGGAACAACTATTGTTACAAATGCTCTGCTTGAAGGCAATCTTGCAAGAGTTGGACTGCTAGTAACCCAGGGTTTCAGAGATCTGCTGGAGATCGGACGGCAGCAGCGCCCCAGTCTTTACGATTTGACAAAAGACCGAATGCCTCCCTTGATACATCGTGACTGCGTAATGGAAATTCAGGAAAGGATTTCTTCAAATAAAAAAATTATTCTCCCGTTGGACAAAAAGCAGGCAGTAACACAAATCAAGACACTGAAAAAACAAAATTTAGATGGTTTGGCAATTGCTTTGCTTTTCTCATTTTATAACCCCAAGCACGAAAAAATATTGAAAAAACTGGCACATAAGTTATTCGATAAAAGATTTATTTTTCTTTCAAGCCAGGTATCTCCCGAATTCCGGGAGTTTGAGCGTACAAGCACAACAGTGATTGCCGCTGCTGTTGCCCCCAGAGTCGTAAACTATCTCCATGCAATTCAAACAAAATTGAAATACCAAAAAAGGGAACAGGTCAATTTGAGAATTATGCATTCAGGTGGGGGTACTTTAAGTACTTACGAAGCGAAGAAACGACCTCATACCTTGATCGAATCAGGACCGGCAGCAGGACTTATAGGAGCGGCTCATCTTGCCAAAACCCTTAACCTGAGCAGGGTTCTTGCCTTTGATATGGGAGGAACAACAGCAAAGGCCGGAATGATTTTAAATGGAAAACTTCAATATTCACAGGAATATGAAGTCGGAGGCGAATTCCACCATGGCGGACGTCAGAAAGGAAGCGGGTATCCTGTTCGTACTCCTATGATCGATGTAGTCGAATGCGGGGCAGGAGCCGGAAGTATTGCCTGGATTGACAGCGGAGGACACCTCAAAGTAGGGCCCCAAAGCGCAGGTGCTGTTCCGGGGCCTGCCTGTTATGGCAAAGGCGGTAAAAATCCGACAGTTACAGACGCACATTTGATTCTTGGCCGACTATCCGCAGATAATTTTCTGGGAGGAGAGATGCCTCTTTATCCCAAAATTTCAGAGATGGCCATAAAACGAACCATCTGCATTCCCTTAGATATGCATTTAGAAGAAGCCGCTGTCGGGATTCTGGCCATCGTTAATGCGAACATGACTCGTATACTCCGTCTCATTTCCGTAGCACGAGGCTATGACCCACGTAATTTCACTTTAATAGCTTACGGAGGGGCTGGACCGCTGCATGCTACGGAATTAGCTGAGTCAATGTCAATCAGTCATGTTGTTATTCCTCCACTGCCGGGACTTTTTTCAACTATAGGCTTGCTTTACACAGATATGAATATAGACTTTGTAAAAACTGTTATGATACCTCTAACACGAATATCTTCTCTCAATAAAATTCTAATTCGCCTAAATAAACAGGCAGAAGCCTGGTTTGAAAATAATAATGTCACATCTAAGAAAAGAAAAATTAGTGTTTCTGCTGATCTGCGTTATTATCATCAAAATTATGAATTAAGTCTTCCTTTTCCCGGATCAATTCTCTCTAAAAATGACATTCAGCAGATTCAGACAGCATTTCATAAAATGCATACTAAAATATATGGCTATAGTGCTTCCGGTGAGAATATTAAAGTTGTTAACTTGCGCTTACGAGCCACAAAACTCCAGTCTAAACCTCGAATGCCAAAATTGAATTTTACAGGAAACTTATTGGATGGGAATCGAATCAGAACCAGACCTGTTTGGTTCAAAAACAAGGAATTTAAATGCCGAGTTTACGAGCGTTCAATGCTGCCGGCCGGATTCACCTTTAATGGACCTGCTGTCGTTCAGGAAAAAGAATCCACTACGCTAGTCGGGCCGAATTGGAATCTTCAAGTTGATCCATTAGGAAATCTGCACATGTTGCATTGCAAATGAAAGTCTAATTTGACAGGTTGTTAGTATGAAATCCGCGGTCCTGCGATATTAATGCCTGGAGGCTACAATCTTTGATCTTCCCATCCAAGAAAGGTTTTCTAATTCTCCAAAATGCTCTTTAAAAATGCGATAATACATTAATTCTTCTTTAGAATTAATTGTCCAGCCATTCTTCAACTTGCGCTCAAGCTTAAAATCATTATCTGTAATGGTTTGATTAGCATAATCTGACATCATCTCTCCAAGACCTGTGCCCTTCCAGAACTTAACTTTCTTTCGATTCAATATTTCTTCTGGAAGCTCACCGTCCATAGCTTCACGTAAAACCCACTTTCCTACATTATTATGAAGTTTTAATTCAGGCGGTATCCGGAGGGCATAATTCACAACATCAGGGTCGAGAAAACAAACATGAGCAACTATTCCGTGTGCAGAAGCACTGCGATCAACTCGTTGCAATGCTGTATTATGCAGCCGTTTTGTTATATCTATCAATTCACCAGGCAAGTTTTTTCGCTCAATGTTTTTCAAATAATGATATCCAGCGAAAAGTTCATCTCCACCTTCACCAGATAAGACTTCATCAACATATTCGGAAGTTCTTTTTGCAACCAGAAAATTCATGATGCTGGAACGTACAAGATGTGCATCAAAAGATTCCAGATGAAAAATAACTTCAGGTAAAACCTCAAGTAAATCTGAGAACTCAACCAAAACTTCCTGGTGTTTCGAATTAATAAAACCTGCCACTTGCCGGGCATACTCAAGATCAGGAGATCCTTCCAATCCAACGGAAAAAGTATAAATCTTCTCCACAAAAGGACTGGCCAGTGCGGCCAAAGTACTAGAATCCAAACCTCCGGAAAGCCAGGAACCAATCATGTCTCCTTGTGTAATTAGCTTTTCAATAGATCTTTTTAGGAGCTGCCTCAGTTTTTTAGTTACTATCTCAGGATCTGATGTTAATAGTTCTTTATTTTTTAGTTGAAAATAAGATTCCACCTGTTCACCATCAGATTTACACCCGGGAGGAACTGATTTGACTTCCGAACAGAGACCAATCAAAGCTTTAACTTCTGAGGCAAAACAAATGGCTCCCTCCTCATTTTCCCCATAATAAAGTGGAGCAACACCCAGAGGGTCACGCTTGAGAATCATTCCGTCCTTACTGGCTTTAACCAATGCAAAATGTCCAGCATCAGCACCATCCTCAACTTCATTTTTCTGCCTCATCCGGACAAGAGAGTCTGTCTGTGCCTCGGCACATACAATACCGAGAGTAGCGTTTCCATTTTCCCTGATATCTCTTCCGGCATTGCCTCGATATGATATTCTCTCCAACATCTTTTTGACTGCAATTTTTTCACCTGGTTGGTTAATCCCTGCAATTCCCGACATTTATACAATCTCCTTATATTTTGTAGGTAATATACTCTGATGTAAGTTATTCATTTTATTTATTTTATAATCGTAATATATCAGATTTAATCTCATGTGTCAAAAATCTCAAAATTGACAGACATGATTTATATTGAATAGTTTTTAGGAAAAGAAAAGATCCTTCGTAGAAAAATTTGGCTCGGAAGTAAGATTGACTCCAAGCCTTTTCAAACCCGCTTCATCTCCTGGAGTAGGAATATGAGTCATATGAACATCACATCCTCTCAGTTCCTTCAATTCGTTCAGAGCCATCTTAACAGTTGGGTTTGTTGCAACGCTTACACTTAAACCTATAAGCATTTCTTCCAAATCCAGACTTAAGGACTTCGATTTCAAAATATCTTTTTTTAGACTTGCTACAGACTCAATTATATTAGTTGACAGTAAAGGGATTTTATCAGGAATCCCTGCCAATTTTTTTATTGCGTTTAAAACAAGACTCGATGCCGCATGCATGAGCGGAGAATTTTTTCCGGTTACGATTGAACCGTCTTTGAGCTCAATGGCAGCCCCACAAAAAATCCCCTTATTCCCTTTTTCTTTCTGCCTTGCATCTTGAGCAGCCTGCCTTGCTGGTGTGACAACTTTCCTGTCTTCGGGTTTAATATTAAGTTCTTCCATAAGAAGCTCGGCTCTCTGGACAGTATCCTTCTCCACAAATCCCATGGCATACTCACAGCCATAGCGAAAAAACCTTCTGATCATTTCCTGTTTTGCCGCCTCCCTTACAACTTCATCATTCACAATACCAATATTAGCCCTGTTTACTCCCATATCTGTAGGAGACCTATATGCAGACTGTGATTTTGTGAGCTTCTCCAGAATACGCTTCAGAACAGGAAACACTTCGACGTCGCGATTATAATTAACAGCAGCCTTTCCGTATGACTCCAGATGAAAAGGATCGATAAGATTATAATCCCCGATGTCAGCAGTTGCGGCTTCATAGGCAATATTGACTGGATGTTTCAAAGGCAAATCCCATATAGGAAAAGTCTCAAATTTTGCATACCCAACCTTAATACCATGTTTATAATCATGGTACATCTGGGAAAGGCAGGTTGCCAGTTTTCCACTGCCCGGGCCGGGCCCGGTCACAATCGTCAAAGGTTTCTCGTAAGGAATGTACTCATTAGCTCCATATCCTTCATTACTAACGATTAAATCGATATCTGTAGGATATCCTTTGGTAAAACTATGCGTATAAACCTTGATATCCCGCCGTTCAAGTTTATTCTTAAACATCTTTGCTGACGGTTGATTTTCAAAACGAGTAATCACAACTCCTAAAATTTTAAGCCCCCAATCTCTAATATCATCTATAAGTTTAAGAGCATCTACGTCATATGTAATCCCAAAATCCGCTCTTAACTTTTTCCTTTCGATATCTCCAGCATAAATGCAGAGCAGGATCTCAGCCTTATCCTTAAGCTTCTGGAGCAGCCGCATCTTAACATTCGGGTCGTAGCCAGGCAGAACTCTGGAGGCATGGTAGTCAAAAAGGAGCTTGCCTCCAAACTCAAGGTAAAGTTTATTATCAAAAAGTTTTACTCTCTCGAGGATTTCTGCCGTTTGCTTTTCCAGATACTTTTCGTTATCGAATCCGACTGCTTTTTCCATTTATTGCTTCTCCTCTATTTATATCTCATTCCAGTGTTGTATTTCGCCCAGGGAGGTCAAATATGATCTACTGCCAACCGGCACAATATATAATAAAATACTGCAACCAGGAAGAACACGGATAACTAAAAAGTGTGCCGAGGGCCGGACTCGAACCGGCACATAGGAAACCCTACGAGGGATTTTAAGTCCCTTGCGTCTACCAATTCCGCCACCCCGGCTTTTCTTCTCAGAAAAAAACCGGATGTTTTTTCTCTTTTCATCTCAGAATATAGATGATTTTTTCTTTTTTCTCAAGCACAAATTCAATTCATCATCAATCATGCATGTCCTTTTTCAATTCGGAAACAAGTTGGGTTGTGCGATTCTAATTCTTTTTGACTTCAACTGAAACTTCAAACTTCCCGGTAATGACTCCTGTCGTGGGAGCATCTGCAGTTCCTTTAAAGCCTGGCTGCTTTCCCCCGATAGCAACTTCAAAAACCCCCGGCTCTACTACCCGTTTATTCTCGAGGCTGATCAAAGAAAGCTGCGTTGATGTTAGTACGAAATTAACGCTTTTTTTCGCGCCTGGTTCAAGGTATATTCTCCGGAATCCCTGCAATGAACGGATAGGCACAGGAACCGAAGCCTCAACATCTGACACATACAGCTGGACGACTTCCTCGCCTGCTGTTTGCCCTGTATTTCTCACATCAACTGTAATGTTGATCTCTTGAGATGGATCGACCTTCTCCGGCAATGTCAGATTGCTGTATTCAAACGAGGTATAACTTAGGCCGTGGCCAAAAGGATAGAGAGGTTCACCATCGAAATACCTGTAAGTCCTCCCTTTCATTGAATAATCATCGAAAGAAGGCAGTTGATTAACAGACTTATAAAATGTGACCGGAAGACGGCCTGCGGGGTTGTAATCTCCGAAGAGAACATCTGCAATAGCTGTTCCTGCTGCCTGCCCGGGGTACCATGCCTCCACTATGGCCGGGATGTGTTCATCTGCCCAGTTAACTCCCAAGGCACTTCCGTTCAAAAGGACCAGGACAACGGGTTTTCCAAGGCCGCAGATCGTTTTTAACAGTTCCTCCTGTGTATCCGGTAATTTTAAATCCAGCCTGTCTCCACCTTTGAAACCCTTCACATTAACTTCCATTTCTTCCCCTTCTAATTGAGGAGAGATCCCCATTGCCATTACGATGATATCTGCCTGCTCGGCTGCTTGGACTGCTTCCTCTTTCATGTTTCGTGAAGGCCTGGACCATGACAGCCGGACCGTTGCATCACTGTTATGCTCATAAAACTCAACCTTAATCCCGTAAGATTTGCCGGCCTCAAGATCACAATCCTTGGATTTAGTCCTCGGATGATGACGGCTGTCATAATGCAAAAGGAGAGCATCCTCAAGAAATACGCGCAATCCGCCAAATGCACTTGCTGCAAGGGTATATTTCCCTGTAACCGGAGGAATCAGTTCCCCGGTCCATCGGACTCCAAAGTTATCATCATCAAGACCTTCCCTGGGAGCTCTGTCCCACCAGTTAAAATCGATTTCTTTATCAATGCGTGTAAAAACCGGTTCGCCCTCAAATTCACGGTTGTCAAAATATTCAGCTCTAAGCCCCTCTCTACCATCAGGAGTACGGAGGGCTGCAGCCGGAATTACGTGGAAAGAGGGAAGATTTTCCGCCAGGAAGCATCCTTCTGCATAAAGAACTTTCGAATTAGTAGATACTTTTTTGCGGATCCCATCAAGAAGAGTTATTGGATTTGACGGAGTGCCGTTATAATTACCAAGCAGAACTTCTACATCATCCGCATTGGGACCTATGACAGCAATAGTTTTAATATCCTTTTTCAAGGGCAGGAGATTTTTCTCGTTTTTCAGAAGCACTATAGATTTTCTTGCAGTATCTAAAGCCATTTCCTGGTGTTTTTTGCAATCATTCACTTCATAAGGGATTCTTGCGTAAGGAACTCTATCAGGAGGGTCAAACATGGCCAGTCTAAACCTTGCTCTAAAAAGCCTTTTTACAGACACATCGAGTTCTTCTTCCGAGATATATCCTTTTGCAACCGCTTCAATAAGAGATTTGTATTCCCTCCCACAGTTTAAATCACAGCCAGCTTTAATTCCTACTGCCGCAGCTTGTGGAGAAGTCTCCACTATTTTATGGGTTTTATAAATATTGCTAATAGCCCCGCAGTCTGAGACTACATATCCATCAAAACCCCATTCTCCTCTGAGAATCTGTCTCAAGAGGCGGTCACTCCCACAGCATGCTTCACCCATATATCTGTTGTAAGCACACATTACAGAATAAGCATTAGCATCTACGATACACATCCGGAATGCGGGCAGATATGTCTCTCTCAGATCGCGTTCATCGACCACAGCATTGAACGTGTGGCGGTCAGGTTCCGGCCCGCTGTGCACAGCAAAATGTTTGGGGGTTGAAACAGTCTTAAGATAATGTGGGTCATTTCCCTGCAGGCCTTTCACAAATTGCACAGCCATTTTACCGGTAAGATATGGGTCCTCTCCATACGTTTCCATGCCCCGTCCCCATCTAGGGTCACGAAAAATGTTAATATTGGGTGACCAGAATGTTAATCCCTCATAAATACCTCTTTTGCCTCTCCGTACAAACTCATGATGTTTCGCACGGGCCTCATCAGAAATAACGGTTGCAACCCGGAACATGAGATCGCTGTCCCATGTTGCCGCCAGTCCAATAGCCTGTGGAAATACTGTCGCTCTTCCTGCACGAGCAACACCATGCAGAGCTTCGTTCCACCAGTTGTATGCTGGGATATCCAGCCTCTCAACAGGCGGGGCATCATAGACAAGCTGGGACACTTTTTCTTCCAGCGTCATTCTTGCCAAAAGGTCGTTGACCCTTTCCTCAGTGGAAAAGGTAGGATTCTGAAATGGGAATTTATATTTAAACTGCTCTTTTTTCCTGCAAGATACAAACGCTGCTGCAAGGCAAAAACAGAGAAGGAAGATTCCAGTTTTATTGAGAACATTTTTTTTCATAGAAATTCCCTCCTTGTATTTCTCTTTCTAAAAAACCGGAACATCAGTGCCGGTTTTTTAGAAACCGCACAAGTTGACTGCGAAGCATGAATGGGTCCTCGCCTTTTTTCCCCCTGATACGTTGGCTCAGCGCATGGAAAAGCCGCTTCTGGATACGGAAGGATTCAACATGTTCCTTTACAGGCTTTTTCCGCTGCCTCTCATTCAGCCTTACAAAAGAAGAAGTCAGGTCATCAATTGCAACAGGATGTTTTAATTCTTTATTCCAGACCCATGCAGCATGCAGTGCCGCTCCCAGTGCAGCTCCTTCACCTTCAACAGGAACAGCCTCGGCTTCAAACATATCGGCAATTGTCTCACACCATGCCTCTGAATGAGACAACCCTCCTGTAAGTCGTACCTCTTGTGCCTTCATGGGCATCCGCTGAAATCCTTCGTAAAGGTTCATAACATGGCCCTCAAGAACTGCCCTGCATAGGATTTCGCGGGAAAAGTCTTCCGGTTTAAACCCAAAATAAACCGGAGATGCCAGTGGAAGATTTGGTGTTCGTTCACCAGTATACCAGGGAATTAAAAGCCTTCCTCCATTGCCAGGTTTTGTTCTGCCTACAATTTTATTGAATTCTTTATGGCTGATATCATATTTTTTTAAAACAGCATTGTACCCGTTAGCCAGATTCGACACACAGATAAGAGGAAGATAATTTCCTGTGCTGTCACAGTAAGAAGCGATTTCTCCCGCAGGATCGATGAATGGTTTTTGCAGAACAGTGCATGCGGTTCCACTCGTACCAAGACTTACTGTCACTATACCCGGTTTAACATTGCCGGTTCCAACAGCCCCATACATATTGTCCCCGCTTCCTGCGTCTATCATGCACCGGGGAGAAAACCCAAACCTTTCAACCAGATATTCTGAGATAAAGCCAATGCTTTTATCGGCAGGTCTTAAGGAAGGAATCTTGTTCAGCAAACCCGGATCAATGACGTCGATGACTTTCTTTGACCACTTCTTCGTCTTTGGGTTCCAAAGAGCCATTCCGGATGTATCCCCCGGTTCTATGACTTTTGTACCGCCTGTAAGATACCAGTTAATATAATTATGCACTAAAAAAAATGTCGCTGATTTTTCATAGATTTCCGGCTCGTGCCTGATCATATGGAATATTTTGGATGCCGTATATCCAGTTTTCTGGCTGTTCCCTACTTCCCGAATCATCACATCCTGTCCTCCGACTTCTTCTGTCAGTATGCGGCATTCTTCGAGAGTTGAAAAGTCATTCCAAAGTTTACTCCGCTGCCTGCTCAGTTTTCCTGTGTTATCCAGAGCAACCAATCCGTGCTGCTGTCCTGAAACCGAAATGCATAAAATTCTCTCTGGTAGAAGGCCAGAATTCTTCATGTTCTTAAATATTAGATCGACTGCTTCTATCCACATCTTTGGGTCGGATTCTGAACATTTTTCATCCAAACCCTGGATCACACCGTTTTTCGTATTGAAATGCGGCAGATGCTCATCATAATTAACATAGCCGACGTGAACAATTTTCTCCGCTGCTGTATCTATGACAACAATCTTACAACCCTGAGTGGAAACATCGATCCCTGCAAAAAGAGTCTCTTTCATATTAATATCCTGGCAGTATTATTCCTGTTTCATAAAATCTTCCGGCTTTTTCATGATCTTTTCCGCATTATAGGAAGATAATAAGAATGGATAAGAGATATCTGAAGATAGAGCCGGATATTTGTCATCCTCCTCTTTTTCCTTTTTGAATATCCTTAAAACATAATCTTTATTGCCTTTTAAGGTCACTGAATAAAGAGGATCTTTGAAGTCTTCTGCTGCCTTCCCCGCTATGAATTCATCGCATCTAAGGTTAGACAACTGTGACAAGAGAGAATCAATCTCTGTTTTTTGGGCTTTTTTCCCATCGGGCATTATCCATGATTCTTCTTCTTTTGGTGCACTGGGCTGATCTTTATCTTCCTGCCCTTCAGGCTGAATCTCCAAAGGCACCATTTTTCTTACTAATTTATAGGTTTCCCCACCCGTTTTAATTTCTAAGCCAGTTATTTCATTTTTATCAAACTTCATCACAACCTTGTCTCTCAAATCCATTCTCTTCTGATCAAATGTACTGCGAAAAGAATTCCTTGCATGATACACACGAGGATCTTTTCCCACTCTGACAAACGTGTGGCTGTAAGTCGAAGAAGGCTTTCCGACATCAAATTCCCGCAGTAATTGATCACCTTTAAAAGCTCTCACGCCAATCTTTTTCCCCTCATCCAATTCATAACGCATGTAGTCCTGTTTTTCTGCGGATAATTCTGTCAGAATTAAATTTTCGATGACATCCAACATTCCCTTTACTTTGTCATAATCCGCAGGATATTCCTGAGGCATAATCTTCCACACATCTCCTTTTCCAGCAATGATGATTTCTTCACCTGCTTTGGATATTTCGATCCTATCTATTTCACTGTTTTCTATCCTGTCAAGTTTGGGAACTTTATAAGTCATTTTATTCCTGTTACTACTGAAGATAAGATAAACAAGAAGCACAACGATGATACCGAACAAAATAACATATTCTTTTTTCAATCTCATGGCCGCTCCTCCGTAGCCCTGCTTTTTTGAAGAAATATCGCCTCAATCATCCTTCGCCTGGCTCTACGCCTGAACCAGACGAAAAGGCCAAAAAGTACAAACAAAATGGGCAATCCGGCAATATTAAATATTTTCACAAAAGCCCTGGTTATCGCTTTAGTATCTTTTAGGGGATTAAAACGTTGATTCTTGCTTCTCATCACGGCAATATCTGACCTGTTATTCAAATAGTCAATTGTATTCAATAAGAACACGGCATTTGGAGAACTCCCCTCTTCATCCAGAACATTATCCTTTAAAATTTCCGCACTTCCGATCAAAAATATCTTACCAGGCTTTCCCTTGGAGAGAATCTCCTTTTCTCCCTTAATTTTTGATTCCTGCATTTGAGGCTTCTGCTGCTCTATTTTCTCACTGGATTCCTTCTCTTCACCCTCATCCTTTTTTGGCTTTTCAGGTACAGATTTATCAGCAAAATAACTGGAGAACTCTCCCTCTAAGATATAAGACAGAGGCATGCTCTTTTCATCTTTATCATTAACCGGCGGGCGAATCGCCCAGGGACTTAGATTAATCCTACCCGCCATTTCCCAGGACTTGCTTGAAGATGAAAATAACCTGTCGGCCTTTATCTTGTTTTTATCTATTTTTTCTTTGTCAATTTCCAATGGGGACATCTTAATCATAATTAATTGTTTGACATTCTTAATGAAATCCAGCTTGTGGTTGATGTTTTCATTCTTTATGATCGGAGCGAAGTAAATTCGTGTTTCTCCGCTGACACGATCACGGCTTGTATAGCAGCTCTCATCCATAACATAAGACCTTTTAACCTCAATACCGTAATTTTCCAGCAGTTTTTCCAATCCTGTATTTATAGGGAGATAGGCAGGCTGAGTCATTCCATACATCTGCTGACTCTGCCCTTGTTGTTTAATTTCATTAAATGCTTCCATGAAAATCGCCAGTGACTTTCCTTTCATTAAGAATTGATCAATCTGAAACAATTCCCAATCTGAAAAATTTTCCTTGGCACCTGCAATAATAAGAGTATCAATGCTGTCCGGAACTGGATCCTCTTTCAGGTCAATCTGAGTAACACTATAGCTACTGCTGAGAAGAGAATTGAATCTTGTTAACGAATCGTCTTGCTGCTGCATCATCTGAAATTGAGGGGGCAGTGCGGGCGAAAGCGAAAGGGTTCCATGCGTTGAAAGATATCCTATCTCGTCATTAATATTAATGAGATTATCAATATTCTCTTCAATGAAGGTTTTAACCTGTTCAATATCAACAATTGCAAACTGTTCCTCCAGGCCCCTGCTTGTCAAATTTAAGCTTTTGTTTAATAACCGCTGCTCTATTGATTTGTCACCGTATTCTATTCCGAGCGCTACGATGCCACTCCCTGCTGGTATAACGGACCCATCCTTTTTCTGAAATTCAGGCCATTTAAGTCCGAAACGTTCGTATCTCTTTAGAGTTTCTTCAGTTACCTCATCAGTACTTGAATCAATATAGACAAATTCCAGCTTCCCATAAACCTTGCTGTTTAGCTCCTTTACAGCTTGAGCGATGTTACCTTTTAATTCTTCCAAACCTTCAAGATTAACCTCTGGGGCAAGTTGTGAAAGAGATGAAGATTGTATTAATTTGACTTCTATTTTTTCAGATAAGTTTAATAGAGCTGAAATTTTATTATTCATCTTCTGAATAGTAGTTGTGATCTGATACTCAAGTCCTTCTGTAGATGTTATGGCTGGAATTTTTTCCACTATATCCCCATGGATAAACACCATCCCCATATAAGCCCTCTGAATTTTTGCCTCATCCTGCTCGATTTTCTGAACGTTTACAGGATAAATCCCATAATCCTGCGCTTTTTTTCTATTCTCTTCAGCCTTCTCACTTAAATCCCCTTCATTAGCGCTTACATCGAAAAAACGAAAACTCAAGTAATTATTGGCATAAATAGAATATTCTTCCAACAGGTCATGGAGATAGCTTTCAACATTATTGTACGGAGCTGGAAGATTTTTTGAGAAAAACACATTGATAGTCAGAGGCTCCTTCAGGGTTAACACAGCCTTCTTACTCGCCTTCGAAAGAGAGTAAAGCCTGTTTGCGGTCAAATCAATCCGGAAAAAAAGGCTTACTCCTGCAAGGTTAATCAAGATGATTATTATGAGATAGAGAGAAAATGTATAATATTTTGACATTTTTTTAGCTTTTTTCATTTTGAACTCCTTATTTCTTTTCCTGCATAATCAGATTTGTCCCGTAGAGCGCAATAAAAGATACTGAAAGGAAATATAAAATATCCCTGGAATCAAGCATCCCCTTGGCTATATTTTTAAAATGGAAACTTGCACTTAGATACTGGAAAATTCCCACAAAAGAATTCGGGAGAAAAAACAGCATGAAATCCACTAATACTGTAAGGGAAAAGCATATGACCATCCCAATTATAAATGCAATAACCTGATTTCGTGTCAGTGAAGATGCCAATAACCCGATTGCGCTAAAAGTTGCTCCAAGCAATAAAGCACCCAGATATCCCCCTATTACAGGCCCCCAATCGAGATCTCCTAAAAATGAAATTGAAAAGGCATATATAATAGTTGGGGCAAGCATAATGCCAACAAAGGCTATGGCAGCTAAGAATTTCCCGATGATAATGTCTTTGAAAAAAACCGGCATTGTCAGCAAGATTTCATAGGAACCAACATTTATCTCCTCAGAAAACAAGCGCATGGTAACGGCTGGAATGATAAAAGCAAATGTCACTGGCAAAAGTGAAAAGAATTGAGTCAGGCTGGCCTGACGGTTCAAGAAAAAAGTAGAAAAAAACAGCCAGCCTATAACGACTAAAAAAACCGAAATCACGATGTACGCGATCGGTGAAACAAAATAAGTTTTAAATTCTTTTTTAAATATGTGTTTCATATTACGCATTTCAATTTCCCCTGGTCAATTTCCTGAATATATTTTCAAATGACTTTTCATGAAGCAATTTTCTTAAATTATCAATAGTATCATCTGCGACGATCTTGCCTTCATCTATTATCACAACACGATCACAGGTCACTTCTGCCTCACTCAGAATATGAGTTGAAAAGACTATTGTTTTTTCCTTCCCGATCTTTTTTATAATCTCTCGAGTCTCAGCAATCTGATTGGGATCCAGGCCGGATGTAGGTTCATCCAGGACAAGAATTTCCGGATTCCCCATTAGTGCTTGGGCAATCCCGACTCTCTGACGGTATCCTTTTGAAAGCTCATCAATTGTTTTGTGCATTACTTCATTCAAGTTGCATAAATCTGCTAATTCATGAAGATGAGACAGTTTTCTATTTTTTTCTACTCCCCTTATGTCAGCAATGTAATTTAAATAATCAAAAACCAACATGTCTCGATAGAGCGGTGCTTCTTCAGGCAGATATCCAATGCATTTTTTAATTTCAATCTGATGGTCATAGATATTATAATCCATAACCTTTATTGTTCCTGATGTAGGGCTCAAGTAACCGGTCAAGACCCTGTAAATCGTAGTTTTCCCAGCTCCGTTCGGTCCTAATAATCCCAGTATTTCGCCTTTATGAATCTCAAAACTCACATTATTTACAGCACAAAGTTCACCATAATACTTATTTAAATTCTCGATTTTTATCATAAGCAACTCCTCTTCTTAAATATAAACCTTTATTTTGCCTCTAGTATTTTAATACATAATTATACCTCATTATACCTCTTTCCGTTTCATACAGCATTCTATTTTCCTGTTTTTTTCATCATTTCCTTTAAATATTAGGATATACAACATGAAAAAATCGAAGTCAAATGCATTGCAACGCAGCAGATGCGGTGAGAACAGCTCGCCTGAAAGGTAAAGAATGCCGATAAATTATTTAGATAAGATGAATTTGAGGGGATGTCTGCGCTCCACTAAGATTTTTAACGCCATTTCCTCCCGATCTTCTCGGCTCTGCTGGAACTCCGCATGTTTATCTTAAGCAACGCCCCAATGTCCCCGAGCCATCATTAACACCGCCCCTTTGATTCTACAGTGCTCACACATCCATCAGGCCCGACTTCGCGGGTTCCCTCGAAGATCGACTCAGAAAGGCTAAATCTTTTAATGTCGCTTCCTCCATCCCCTCAAATTCATATGCTAGTTGATATTATATTAATTATAATCGGCATTCTTTATGAATAATCCAGGAAAACGTGGGTTATTCACGAGCCAAGCTTGCTGCAGATGCAAGGCACAGCACATGAAGTTGTGGTCCTTCACCACGAATGGGCTGTAACGAAGCAGATGCGGTAAGATCGGCTCGCCTGTAAGGTGAAGAATGCCGATTATAATCAATATTAGATTCAAGAAAGAAAGCGACTCTCTTAATTTGCGAAAAATCATGCTGACAAGCAGATTTCATCAAGCTTAAATAAAGGTATCGGCATTCTTTATGAATAATCCAGGAAAATTGGGGGAACGCCTGATATATAATCAGGTTGACTTGAATCCCAAATAATATTAGATTAATTTTGTTCTCTTTAAGAGAGCTATCGCTTTATAGAATACAAAATGGATAGCCATCCTCAGAAAACATTCAGGATTTTACCAGAAAAGCTTGAATCATCCGTTGTTAAGTTTTCAAAAAAAGTTGCCGTTCTCTTTATCAACCTCAAAATCAGCCCAAACAAATTGACCGTCACAGCTTTTCTCGCAGGATTGGCTGCCGGTGTTTTATTCTTCTTTGAAAAGCCATTATTAGCAGGAATCATGATTTTAATATCCGGAGCATTTGATATGCTTGATGGAAAAGTCGCTGTAAAATCAAACCGACAAAGCCTTTTTGGAGCTATATTTGATTCTACTCTAGATAGATATTCCGAATTTTTCATTTACTTAGGGCTTGCCGCTCATTTCAGAAGCCATTGGGCTTTATGGATTATCTTCTTCACTCTTCTAGGTTCAACCATGGCAAGCTATACAAGAGCTAGGGCTGAAGGGCTGGGAATCGAATGTAAAATTGGAATTATGCAGAGGGCAGAAAGAATGGCGTTATTATTTTCTGGTGCAATCGCCGGATCCATTCTCAAAATTTTTAATCCTGTTATGATTGCAGTCTTAGCGATTATTGCTCTTGTCTCAAACATAACTGCATTTCAGAGACTTTTTTATGTCAAAAAAATCGAAGGACCAAACAAATCATCAAAGGAAATCTGAAACATGAATAAAATAAGAGTCGCTATAATCGGAGTCGGCAACTGCGCATCTTCTTTAGTCCAGGGTGTTGAGTACTATAAAAATACAAAAGATTCAGACTTTATCCCTGGAGTCATGCACGTTAACCTTGGAGGATATCATATAAAAGAAATAGAATTTGTGGCTGCATTTGATATCCACAAAAATAAAGTTGGCAAAGATTTAAGCGAAGCTATTTTCACTGCTCCCAATAACACTAAAAAATTTTCCGATGTTCCGCATCTCAACGTCAAAGTAGAACGTGGAATGACTCATGATGGTATTGGAAAGTATCTCTCTCCAATTATAGAAAAAGCTCCTGGCTGCACGGCTGACGTAGCCGGTATTCTAAGAAGAACCGGGACAGATGTTGTCATCAACTACCTCCCGGTTGGCAGCGAGGAAGCAACAAAATGGTATGTTGAACAAGTCCTTGAAGCGGGATGTGCTTTTATCAACTGCATCCCTGTCTTCATCGCCAGCGAAAAATACTGGCAGCAAAGATTCAAAAGGAAAAATCTTCCTATCATTGGAGACGATATAAAATCTCAGGTTGGAGCAACCATCCTCCACCGGACTCTTGTCAATCTCTATCTGGACCGGGGAATGCCTATCGATAAAACTTATCAGCTTAACACAGGAGGCAATACGGATTTCCTCAACATGCTGGAGAGAGAGAGGCTTGATTCCAAAAAGATATCAAAAACAAATGCTGTAACCTCGCAGATAAAATCAAGGGGGCTGGACATCCACCCCGATAATGTTCATATCGGTCCAAGCGATTATGTCCCGTGGCAAAAAGACAATAAAATATGCTTCCTGCGAATAGAAAGCCGCCACTTTGGTGATGTCCCTACCTACCTGGACTGCCGTTTGTCAGTAGAAGACTCCCCAAATTCTGCGGGAGTGGTCATCGATGCTATAAGATGCTGCAAACTGGCTCTTAACAATAAAATCTCCGGAGCTCTCTATGAACCTGCATCTTATTTCATGAAAACTCCTCCCAAACAGTATACAGATACAGAAGCCCATAAACTCACAGAAGAATTCATCAAAAAGTTCAGTAAAAAAGAGTCGGGACAAAAAACAAAAGGATAAAAACGGATTAGGTGAAAACATGAATAAAAAACTGATAATTTGTTTATTCCTGGGATTTTTTTTCCTTTCCATCACTCAATCCATGGCAATAGAAACAGGAAAAATCCAGGGAAGAGTATTGGATGAAAACGGAGAGGGCCTGCCCGGAGTTGGAATAACAGCAGAAAGCCTTAACCTTCAAGGAACACGAACTGTAATTTCTTCAAAGAACGGCGAGTTTCTCTTTCCCCTGCTTCCAGTAGGAAAATACTCCCTTAGTTTTAAACTCGAAGCGTTTAGCACGGTTGTCCAAAAAGATGTTATTGTCCGGCTGGGAAGAGTAACCAACCTCACCACAGTCATGAAATTGTCTAAAATAAAAAAAGAAATCATTGTCACTGCGTCGCCTCCTCTTATCGATAAGACTTCAGTTGACACCAGTTACTATCTAAGCAGCGAAGACCTTGAAAAAATTCCGGCCCAGAACCGGACAATTGTTGACATCACTAAGTTCACTCCTGGGGTTACCAGCGTCAGAGTAAACACCAGGCATGGAACAGCTACCGAAGGCCAGCCAAGTTTCCGTGGCGAGGGAGAAGAAGGCAACAACTGGATAGTCGACGGACTTTCAATAAGCGGTGTAAGGTTGAAAAATTCAGGGATGCCTATCAATTATGACTCTATAGATGAAATCCAGATTATTTCAGACTCATTCAGTCCGGAGTACGGTTCAGCTTATGGCGGTATAATCAACATGGTTACAAAAAGCGGAAACAACGATTTCTCAGGAGAATTTTCACTCATTTTCATGGATAAAAAACTTCAATCCTCCCGTGAAGAACAGCTTGCCACGGTGAGCGAACCAAGTTATTTTTCCAACAATAACTTTTATTTCAACCTTGGCGGTCCATTCATAAAAGACAAGTTGTGGTTTTTTATCTCTAACAATCTTTTCAATAATACAGAGGAGACAAGAGATAATACAGTAGACTATCTTTTTGTTCCCGCCGGGAATAAATCAATACGTACTAATAACATTTTTGCAAAACTCACCTACGCTATCAACACTAATCACAATCTCTCGTTGACAACAACTTACAACACATCTTTTGGACAGAAAGGCGGAACCGGGATTCCGGAGTTATTCGAAAAGAAACATTTTTCCGATTTCATATTCCAGATTAATTACAAGGGGATCCTCAACTCTTCTACTTTTATTGAATCCAGTCTGGGACAGGTAAAAAGAGACTCTCTTACCGAACCTGTTGATAAAGACCTTGGACCTGCTCAATATTATATCGAAGATTTAGCCAGGAGCATTCATAATTCTTACGGAAACGTTACAGACAACCAGAAGAGGCTGGACTTCAACTTTAAATTAACAAAATATGTAGAAACAGAAACATTTGGCCGCCATGAATTTAACCTCGGTTTTGAATATTATTCCTTTTCTTCCGAATTCGGAGTTGATTTTACCGGAAAAAACGAAGATCTGTTCTCCGGAAACGGATTTGACAACGGAACAAAATACTATTTTGACACAATGAGGGGAGAAAAAGGATCGCCTACCTTTTTCTACGAATATGGAATCTTTAACTTTATCAATTCTGCCAGAGGCTTAGGGCTTTATTTCAAAGATAAAATATCATGGAACAGATTCACGCTTATGGCGGGATTTAGAAGCCAGACGCAGCTCTGTCTCGACAATAATAATAAAAAATTATGGTCATGGAGCTTAAATGACTTCATTTCTCCCCGCCTCTCTTTAGCCGTAGATTTAACAGGCAATGGAGCAAATGTTTTGAAGATTGGATGGGGAAGATTCTCTGATCTTATTACAACAATGCCATTAGGTCTGCTCAACGCAGGAGCCGGACTAAAGTTTCGCACATACAGGTGGAATGGCCCCACCGATCCTGCGGAAAACGAAATTCACAATCCTTTAAACTGGCTGTTTGAAAACGAACAGGGAGATCAACCGTTTGAAATCGCTAAAGGTATAAAACCTAATTTCCTTACACGCTACCTTGTTGAGTTTGACCGAAAATTGGGAAATGACTGGGCATTTATTGTGCGTTACATCAGCTCAAGCACAAAAAACTTGCTTGAGGTACTGGCCGTTTTCGATCCTACCACCGGATATAAATTCCTTTATGATAACTTTGAGTATAAAAGAAGGAACTACCATGGGATCGAGTTCGAATTAAATGGCAAAATCGGGTCATTCTTCTTCCTGAATGCTTCATACTGCCATTCTTCTGCTAAAGGGACAAATCCCGGTCAGACCGAAACCGGTTCTTGGTCTCAAGAAGAAGGCAGTACTAATTTTTTAGGTCTTTTTGGAAATCATATCTACATCCCTGACCTTCAGGGACTTCAAGAAACCAAAGAGTACTACGATTGGGCCCTTGGCGGCCTAGGAGGGAGGGGGATCGGGGATGAAGGTTGGTATGGGAAGCTCCCATATTCTGTTGACCACAACTTCAAACTCAACACAATATTTCTTGCTCCTTACGGTGTGGCATTCTCAGCAGCCTTTGAATGGATCTCAGGATACTACTGGGAAAAGCTTGGTTATGTTCCCTTCTTTGGAGGATATTATTCCTACCCTGAAGGAAGAGGTTCAAAAGAAACTCCAGGCCACTTTTATCTTGATACAGGGATTGAAAAAGAATTCAAATTATCAGGAATCCGGTTTGCTCAAACAATGGCATTTACATTAAGAGCCGATATCTTCAACCTGTTAAACAGTCAGACTCCAATTTCTTACGTCAAAGAAAATATCCCTATGTTCGGCCTAATATGGGGGAGACAGCAACCACGTCAAGCACGGATTACTGCAAAGATAAAATGGTAAAAACAATTGTGCTTATTCTCTTTTCTTCCTTCTCACCCAGCCCGCTTTTTCTACCTGTCTGCTTCGAGAAATGGCAAGAGCTTCCGAGGATACATCTTTGGTTATTGTTGAACCAGCTCCAATATATGCTTTCTTACCAACTCTTACAGGAGCAACAAGCTGTGTGCCGGACCCAATAAAAACTCCTGCTTCTATCGTAGTCTTATTCTTATTAATACCATCGTAATTACATGTAATGGTTCCTGCCCCAATATTGACGCCCTCCCCTACTTCAGAATCTCCCAGATACGAAAGATGCCCTGCTTTGGAGTTCCTTCCGAATACGGTATTCTTCATCTCAACAAAGTTACCAACCTTTGACTGCTTTTTGAGCACTGTTTTTGGCCTCAAATGTGTAAAAGGACCCACTTGAACTCTATCCGCAATCGTGCTGTCTTCAATCATCGTGGATGTTAATATTTTCACATCGTTCCCTACTCTCGAATCAATAATATGGACAAATGGATAAAGCAAACATTGACGCCCGATTACAGAATTCCCTTCAATTATCACTGAGGAATAGATGATCGTATCTCTTCCGATCTTTACATTAGAATCGATCCACGCTGTAGCAGGGTCATAAACAGTTACTCCCATTTCAGCCAGAGATTGAATCTTTCTTTTTCTAAGGACATCCACTGCTCTCGAAAGTTCAATCCTGTCATTTACTCCTACAACTTCCTCATTCTGCCTTGTTTTGAAAATGCCAATCTTTTTCCCCTTCCTGGTTAATATCTCAATGATGTCTGTAAAATAGTATTCACCCTTTTTGTTCTGGTTTGAAATTTCAGGCAATGCTTGAAGAAGGTCTTTTATTTTAAAAACATAAATTCCAACATTAATTTCTTTCATTCTTCGCTGGATAGGTGTGACGTCTTTCTCTTCCACAATCCTGATTTTATTATCCCCCAAATAAATGATACGGCCGAAACCTGAAGGATCCTCCAATTCAGCACTTAAAAAAGTCAGGGAATTTCCTTTTTTTCGATGAAGATTCAACATTGGTCTAAGAGTTTCAGGTTTAATTAGAGGCAAATCACCGTGTATTATGAGGACATCTTTATCCAGGTGTTTTTTAAGAGCAGATCTTGCTGAAAGGACTGCATTGGCTGTACCCAGCTGTTCATTCTGGATTATAAAATTGACCTTTTTTGAGAAAGCTTCTTTCATCACCTCCTCTTTCTGATAGCCTACAACCACATAAACATTTTTCGGATTCAACCTTAAAATGCAGTCCACTACCCATTGGAGCATAGATTTCCCCAAAAGAGAATGGAGAACCTTTATTTTTTCTGATTTAAACCTGGTTCCCTTTCCTGCAGCTAATATTAGAGCAAGAATGCCTTGTCTCATTTCAGTCCAGCTGTTTGTCTAAACTTTTTATCTTCTCTCAAGTCTTCAAAACTACTCTCATTTTGAGCCAATATTTTAAAAAAGTCATCTATTTGTATAGCTTTACTTAAATTTTCCGCACACTCTTTTGTCTTTCCAAACAGACAAAAGGCACTAGCAATTAAATAATAAATCTTCCCTTCTTTGGGATTCTTTTCAAGAGCTTTCTTCAACAATTTAATTGATTCCTCATATTCTCCCTGATTTATTTTGTAAACACTGTATTGAATATAGTCATCTAATGTTTTCAATGGCATTGTTTCTTTTTTCTGCCGTCCTTTACATATCTCTAGATAAATTCGGGCACGATCAACTAATTCCTTTTCCAAATTATACTTATTTAAAAACACCTTAAGGGATTCATAAGCTCGTTCATAATCTCCCTTGTGAAAAGCTTTCATAGCTTTTCCATAAGAAGCAACAGCTTTCTGGTATATATCTTCTTTGCTTTTCTCTTTTTCTCCTGGCATTTTCTATCTCCCAAGCTTTAAATCATAGTGTTAGATATTTTATATTAGAACACAAGATTTGACAAGAATAAATTTATTTATGGGGCTAATTCCACTTCAGACATAAGTCCAATATTCCGGATTGTCAAGGAGGAAACGGGCCACTTTCAAATGGAGACTGTGTCCTGCTTTTTCAGCCTTGAAATATCCGATTAAAGGAAAACCAAGCAAAGAAAGATCCCCGATCAAGTCAAGAATCTTATGCCGTACAAACTCATCAGGAAAACGGAGAGGCCCGTTTATAACACCATTTTCATCAAGGACAATTGTGTTTTCCATGGATGCCCCTAAAGCCAATCCTTTAGCCTTAAGATTTGAGGCATCTTTTAGGAACCCAAAAGTCCGTGCAGGTGCGATTTCTGTAGAAAAATTCTCTTCATTCACAGATATTTTTAATTCCTGCCTCTGGATGGCTGGGTTATCAAATTCTATAAGATATGATATTACAAAAGCAGTATCCGGACTGACAGAAATGGAAGAATCTACTTCTTCAATAATAAAGGGCTCTATAATTTTGATGACTTTTTTTTGTTCAGTCAGGGACTGAATCCCAGCTTCATGGATAGAACTGACAAAGTGAGCAGCGCTCCCATCCATTATCGGAATCTCCTCAGCATTCACTTCTACAATCAAACTGTCAAGACCAAATGCATAAAGAGAGGCCATCAAGTGTTCAACTGTCCGCACTTTCTGATTCCCTGACACGAGGCAGGAACTGTTTTTAGCATCTATGTTACGTGGATCCGGTCGAATCATAAAATTAACAAGATCTGTCCTGCAAAATACGATTTCTCCTGAAAACGAAGGCTTTAAGCATAGATCAATATCCTCTCCAGAATGTATACCGATACCTGACATGCAAATATCTTTTCGAATCGTTTTTTTTACCATAATTCAGGCAAACAAGTATAACTTAAAATTTTATAGTCAGCAAGAATCCAGACTATTCAATTTATCATAACTATGCTAAAATTGTCATGATGAAATCAAAATTAGAGAAAATACTGAATGACGTCAGCATAGGTAACCTTTCTCCTAAAAAGGCTCTCGAAATTCTTGAAGGCTTTCCATATCAAGATTTAACATTCGCAAAGATCGACCACCACCGGGAATTGAGAAGAGGCTTTCCTGAGGCCATTTACGGCCAGGGTAAAACAAAAGACCAGATACTAAAAATCGCAACGGAAATTCTAAAAAATGGGAGTAACCTTATTATCACCAAAGTCGAGTCCTCTGTCTTTAAGAGTCTAAAGCAGAAAATCCCTGGTATTAGTTATAATACTCTTGCTAAAACAATTTTCCTCAAGCAAAAACCAGCCCCTCCAGGAAAAGGAAGAATAGCCATCACAACAGCCGGGACATCAGACATTCCGGTTGCAGAAGAAGCATTTGTAACCTGCGATATTCTAGGTAATGAAGTCGATAAAATATATGATATTGGAGTAGCAGGGCTCCACCGCCTCTTTGGCGAGTACGACAAATTGAAGCATGCAAGAGTGATTATTACTGTCGCTGGCATGGAAGGTGCTCTACCAAGCGTGATAGCCGGCATCACCAATGTTCCAATTATTGCGGTTCCAACAAGCGTTGGATACGGAACAAGCTTAAATGGAATGGCGGCTCTATTCGCAATGCTCAATTCCTGTTCTGGCGGCATATCCGTTGTAAATATTGACAATGGATTTGGAGCAGCTTGCACAGCAAGTCTAATTAATCATCTTGAGTAAACAACCTATTATCACCTTGACAATTCAAAGTCTCAGCCCTATATTTTGGTAGTTAAGTTTTATCTCACTCTTGTCGGAAATCATGGAAATAATAGACCAAATCAGGCAAGTTGCAAGCATAGTGGATATAGCCTCACAATACACCACGCTGATAAAACGTGGACAAAAATACGTAGGCCTTTGTCCATTTCATTCAGAAAAGACCCCTTCCTTTACTGTCGACAATGACAAACAGCTTTATCACTGTTTTGGCTGTGGAGCCGGCGGAGATATTTTTACTCTTGTCATGGAAAAAGAAAACCTCGGTTTCCCTGAAGCTCTGCGGTATCTAGCAAAAAAGTATAACATAAGGCTTCCAGATAAAAAAAAGTTTTCTTCACAAAAACTAAAACTAGAAGAAATGTTGTATAAAATAAGCGAAAATGCCCTCGCTTTTTTCAAGAAAAACCTGTTTAACACTAAAGAAGGCCAGAAAGCCCTCGGTTATCTTGAAAAAAGAAAAATTTCCGAGGAAATTATACAAAAACTCAAGATAGGTTATGCTATGAACTCCTGGGATGCTCTTCTCTCTTATTTTCAGGGCAAAAATATTTCTCCCGGTGTACTCGAAAAGGCAGGACTAGTTCTTCGGAGGCAAAAAAAAGAGGGTTATTATGACCGGTTTAGAGGGAGAATTATTTTCCCTATATTCACTGAGACTGGCAAAGTTGTTGCCTTTGGTGGAAGAACAATAATAAAGGCTGAACCCAAGTATCTCAATTCTCCAGACACTCTTATATATACTAAAGGAAAACTTCTTTACGGCATTAATTTCTGTAAAGAATCTATCCGCGAAAAAGGCGAAGTCATTCTTGTAGAAGGGTACACGGATTTCCTCTCACTTTACCAGGCAGGAATAACCAATTGCGCAGCCTCTCTCGGAACAAGCCTGACCACTCATCAAGTCTCCATAGCCAGAAATTTTGCGCCAAGAATGATCATCAGCTATGACGGAGACGATGCTGGCACAAAAGCATCTGTCAGGGGAATATCCCTCTGTTTTGAAAGAGGTGTCCAAATTAAAGTCCTGACATTGCCAGACGGAATGGATCCTGATAGTTTCATTAGAAAATCTGGTGTTGACAAATTTAAAAGCCTTGTTCAAAACAGCACAGGAGGCCTCAAATTTTTAATCAATACACTAATCCGCAAAACAAATCTCGAAATTCCTGAGGAGAAAGCTAAAGTTGTAAACCATGTCCTTACAGAGATAGAAAAAATCGCAAATCCTTTTATCCGCAGTGAATATCTGAAGAAAACAAGTGAGCATCTCTCAATTAATGAAGAAGATTTAAGGGTAATGATTAGGCAAAAATCAAAAGGGGGGGAAACCGAAACAAAAGGCTACTTTCTTAATGCAGAAAAAAGACTTCTTCAAGTTCTTTTCGAAAACAGTAGTTTTACTACGACCATATTTAATGATATGAATGAGCAGGATTTTAAAGGCCTGAAGAGCGAGCCTATCTTCCATGCCCTGTCACAATCTATCAGGAATGGCAAATCTCTAAATCTTAACGAACTTATGAAAAAAATTGACCCTTCACTTCGCACATTACTGTCGGAGATCTTACAGGAAACCAGGGAAAAACCAACCATGGAAAAAGTCAAAGATTACATACAAGCTCTCAAGAAACACGCCCGAGAAAAACAGTCGGAAGAAATAAATGCTCAAATTTCAAAGCTGGAAAGAAGTGGAGAGCAAGAAAAGATTCTCTCTCTTCTCAGGCAGAGGCAAAAAATTACCGAAGAATTATCCCAACAAAATGACTGAAATTTACGTTATAATAATAAGAGGGAAATTCATAAAAACAGGAGCTGCCATTGGCATTAAAAAATAACACTCATAAGCAAGAAATTCATCAACTCATTTCAAAGGGAAGAAAACATGGATATTTGCTTTTCGAAGAAATAGAAAAAACCTTCCAGAACAATAAGCTTTCCGGAAAAGATTTCGATGCGTTTCTCAGCTCCACAGACAGTTATGGAATCAAAATCCTCGACAAACACAGAGTGGTAAGAATCAGAAGAAAAAAAAGCAATATAGTCTCTCTGGAGGGACTAGAACGGACAACTGACCCCGTCAAGCTTTACCTAAGAGGAATGGGCAGTATTTCTCTCTTAACACGAGAGGGAGAAATTGCTATAGCAATGGAAATCGAAAGGGGCGAAAAGACAATAATCAAAACTCTTTCAAAAACGCGAATTGTGCTTAATGAGATTCTTCTCTTGGAAGAGAAGTTGAAAGAAGATTACGAATGTGTTCAGGACATTCTAGACATCAGTGAAGATGATATCGCAGAAGGCAGGCTCGAAGAAAAAAAGAATCTAATTCTTGCCAAAATCAATGAGATAAAAGATTTAAGCAGGCAATTAGAAAAAATCCCTCACAGGAAAAAAGACAAATTTGCCCGGGGGCGCTTGATTGTAAAAATGAGCCATCACATCCAGGACCTCAATATTCGTCCAAGCCGCAAGGAAGTAATTATCCAGAATCTCCATGAAAAATTAAAAGTCATAAACGAATTGGAAGAAACAAAAGAGGAGCTGTATGTATCTCTCAAACACACAAGGAGCAAAAAGAAAACAGCTGAACTAAAACAGAAAATCAAAGAAATTAATAAGCTAATACTGAGATTCCAGAAAGAAATTGGCCTAGACTCTACCGGTTTAAGAAAAATTCTACGCACTATCTCAGCCGGGAAAAAAATTAGTGATCAAGCAAAAAAAGAATTAGTTGCCGCAAATTTAAGGCTTGTCGTCTCCATTGCTAAAAAATATAGCAACCGCGGACTCCAATTTCTTGACCTGATTCAGGAAGGGAATATGGGGTTAATGAAAGCTGTCGACAAATTTGAATACAGGAGAGGATATAAATTCTCAACCTACGCCACATGGTGGATAAGGCAGGCAATTACTAGGGCAATCGCAGACCAGGCAAGGACAATAAGAATCCCTGTTCATATGATAGAAACAATAAACAAATTAATTAGAGTGTCACGAAGCCTAGTGCAAGAAATAGGAAGAGAACCGACCGGTGAAGAGATATCTGAAAAAATGGATCTGCCTATTTATAAAGTCAGAAAGATCATAAAAATCGCCCAGGAACCTATATCTTTAGAAACGCCGATCGGAGAAGAAGAAGACAGTCACCTTGGTGATTTCATAGAAGACAAATTCATCCCTTCACCCCCTGACACAATCATTCATATAAATTTAAGAGAACAAATTGAGGAAGCATTAAAAACTCTCACTGAAAGAGAAGCAAAAGTTCTAAAGATGAGATTTGGCTTGGGAGACGGCAATGAGCACACTCTAGAAGAAGTCGGACAGCAATTCAAAGTAACGCGTGAGAGAATCAGACAGATCGAAGCTAAGGCCCTGAGGAAATTAAAACACCCGAGTCGCAGCCGTAAACTGAAATCTTTCACTAATGACAATTAACCTAGCTTGTTTCAATGTTGCAGCAACGTGATAATGTCCTATTTTAGCAAAATAAAAATGTCCGGTTTATGAAAAATAAGTTAAGGTTCTTATTTACAAAAAAAAGTAAGGAGAGCCTTAATGGAAGAGGACATTATAGCA
>Ga0315547_1000629_pt1 | contig 33283 bp, 50 predicted proteins | sample SalMarSW160240MG_2_FD_202542 | JGI IMG/M metagenome (GOLD analysis project Ga0315547, IMG submission 202542) | Salt marsh sediment microbial communities from the Plum Island Ecosystem LTER, Massachusetts, United States - Salt Marsh Sediment SW1601-240 ...
AGGTATTGACCCGCCGCAGAAGGGTGAGGTGAAGGTAAAGCTGGCCGCGACAGCCATCTGCCATAGCGATATCCATGATATCAGGGGTGACCTGGGGGGTGAGTTACCTTTATTGCCTGGCCATGAAAGCGCCGGCTATGTTGAAGAGGTGGGCAAAGGAGTTACTTCGGTAAGACCCGGCGACCCCGTGGTGGTGTCGCTTCTGTCATCCTGCGGGAATTGCCGTTACTGCCGTACGGGTCGTTCTCACCTGTGCAGCGCTACGTGGCCCATAGACAAAGAGAGTCGCGTTCGGGACAAGAAGGGACAATTTATCAGGAAATCGGTTAGAGTTGGCGGCTTCGCTGAATACGTTGTTGTGCTCGAATCGCAGGTAGTTAAGATACCTGCAGATATGCTTCTGGATAGGGCTTCGCTCCTGGCCTGCGGAGTAATCACGGGATTCGGTTCGGTGGTCAACCGCGCTAAAGTTGAGGTGCTTAGCAGTTGTGTTATCATCGGCACGGGAGGCGTCGGCCTCAATGCCGTCCAGGGTGCGGCAATCTCCGGCGCTTACCCTATCATAGCCGTGGATGTATCGGATTCCAAGCTAAAAGCCGCCAAATCTTTTGGGGCCACCCATACGGTAAACGCGGCGAAGCAGGACCCGGTAGAGGCGGTGAAGAAGTTGACGGACGGGGTTGGGGCCGATTATGTTTTTATAACGGTAGGCAGTACTGACGCCATACTCCAGGGCATTTTCATGTCGGGGCCGCGCGGTATGATTGTCATGGTAGGCCTGCCGAAATTTACCGACACGATTGCTTTCTCGCCCTTATTTTTCATCAAGGATGAGAGGATGCTTACCGGCAGCTACATGGGCACCACGGAGTTGCAGACGGCTATCCCCAAAATGGTCGAGCTTTACAAGGCGGGGATTCTCAAGCTGGACGAGCTCATTACCGGCCGGTATTCCCTGGAGCAGATTAACGAGGCTATAGAGTCGGTGGAGAGGGGCGAAGCGCTGCGCAACGTAATTATGTTTAAGTAGTATGTTTGCCTCACCTCCGCCCCTCGTAAATATCTATTCCCACCCGTTCCGCCCTCTTATCATCGGCGGCTTATCCCACGAGTTATCACCCCATCCCAAAAGGGGAATGCGAAGCGGGAGGGGTAAGGGGTGAGGTAAGTTTATCAACCAAATGCAAATAAAACCATGCTTGAGTTTCAATCGAATATCGCCAGATGTTATAATGAGACCGTTTTTATTTTCAGGAGGAAAAGATGAGTAGTGAAAAGCAAGCCGTAGTCGAAACGAAAGTAGGAAAAGTAGAGGGCAGCTATCAGGACGGACTCTACGTGTTTAAAGGGATCCCCTACGCCGTGCCGCCCATCGGGGAGCTGCGCTGGATGCCCCCTCAGCCCGTAAAGCCGTGGGAAGGCGTGCGACCGACCAAGAGTTTCGGGCCGATTGCCCCTCAGAATCCTATGGAGGGCGGGCTGATAATGCAGGTTGAACAGGTCCAGGATGAAGACTGTCTATTCCTGAATATCTGGACGCCCGGACTTGACGATGCCCGACGGCCGGTGATGGTCTGGATTCACGGCGGCGCCTTTACCATAGGCTCTGGCTCGGACCCCATGTATGATAGCGGCAGTCTGGCTGCCCGCGGCGATGTGGTTCTCGTGACCATCAATTACCGACTCGGCATGCTGGGTTTTCTGAATCTAAAAGAAGTAACCGGCGGCAAAATTCCGGCTACGGGGAACGAAGGCCTCCTTGACCAGGTAGCTGCCCTGAAATGGGTGAAGGATAACATCGCTGCTTTCGGCGGCGACCCCGCTAATATCACCGTCTTCGGCGAATCGGCCGGCGGCATGAGCATCGGATGCCTCATGGCGATGCCTTCGGCAAAAGGCTATTTCCACAAGGGCATACTGGAAAGCGGCGTCGGCAGCACGGCGGGCCCGTTGGACGAGGCGGCAGGTGTCGCCGGACAATTCCTTGAGCTTGCCGGTATCAGCGGCGATAATGTTAAAGCGCTGAGGGCGCTGACGGTTCAGCAGTTACTTGATGTCGAGATGAAACTGAGGACCGGTAAGGCCGGCCCCGGTGAGATAGCCAAGATAACGGCCACGGCGCCGGTAATCGATGGAGAAGTAATTCCGGACGTGCCTAATGAGGTCGCCAGGCGCGGTTCCGCTAAAGACATTCCGGCGATAATCGGCACCAATCTCGAAGAGTGGAAACTTTTCGGGGCGATGCAGCCGGGTATAAATAAGCTGGATGAGGCTGAGTTGGTAAACCGTCTCAGCGTATTTATGCCGGCGGAGAGTGCGCGGGGACTGGTAAAGACATACCGTGAAACCCGGGAGAAACGGGGTGACGCGACCACCCCGGCCGAACTTCTATCGGCGATTAATACCGACCTTATGTTCCGCATGCCTGTCCTTGGACTCGTCGAAGCCCAGCGTGACAACGGGCAGCTTGCCTACAACTATCTCTTTACCTGGAAATCGCCGGTGATGGGTGGTGCTCTGGGCGCCTGCCACGCGCTGGAAATCGGCTTCGTCTTCGGCATGTACGACGATATGTTCTGCGGCAGCGGACCGGATGCGGATAAGCTCTCACGGTGTATTCAGGATGCCTGGGTGGCTTTTGCCCGCACCGGTGACCCCTCCTGCGAGAGTATCGGCAAGTGGCCTGTTTACGGGAACAACCGCATGACGATGATGCTGGGCAAAGACTGCCACGTGGAAGAGGCGCCCTATGAGGAAGAGCGCCGCGCCTGGGATAAGGTCTCTCATAAATCGGCTATGCCGTGATGATAAGACTGCCTATACCGGCTCCAGCCTGACATCCAGCACAGCAGGTCGTCCACTCTGCACCTGCTGGAGGGCTTCTTTCAGAGCCGGCAGGATGTCGGCGGGGTCTTCCACGGTGCGTCCGTAGGCGTTGCAGGCCCGGGCAATCGTGGCGTAATCGGGCGGGGTGGATATATCAGCGCCCATGTTGTCCACATCGTACTTCTCCCTGAAAAGCCCCTTGATGGCTCCGTAGCCCTGGTTATCATAGATGATGGCCAGGTACGGGGCGTTGTAGAGAGAGGCCGACCATAGAGATGCCTCCGGGCAGCCGTAGATAAAAGCTCCGTCGCCCATAAGACTGATAACAGTCTTGTCCGGGGACGCCAGCTTGACCCCCATCGCCGCCCCCGGCGCCCAGCCGATACAGCCGCCGGCGCAGGACAGCAGGGTGCCCGGCTGGCTGTGGTGTATCAGGTGCGCCACGATGGCCGACGGCGATATCGTCTGATTTACTATTATAGTGTCATCATCGATTACTTCATCTATGCAGCGACTGAGCCAGTGGGCGGAAATCGGCTTACGGTCGGCATGGCTCATTGCCAGAGCCTGCCACTCGCTTTCCAGCTTATTATGCTCCGCTTCGTAATACTCGAAGCGTTTGCATAGCTGCTGTCGTTTTTCGGGGGTTAATTTCCTATTAATTATATTGGTAAGAGCTGTTATCGCCTGGCTGGAATCGGCCTTGATGAGGATATCGGGTTTCCTGCCCCATAAAGGAACGCCCTTCTTAATCGTATCGATATCGATGTGGATTATTTTCGCGTCCTTTTTTGGCACGGTGGGCGGCGATGCGTAATGCATATCATAGTCGATAGCTAAAATAACATCAGCGGTCGTCAGCAGGGGATTACCATATCCGACGGTCGCCGAGAGATATACCGCCAGCGGGTGCGTGTTGGGGAAATTTACTCTGGTATCGGTGGTGAGCACCCGTGCGCTCAATGCCTCCGCCAGCTTTACCAGTAAGTCGACTGAATGAAAGTTCCTGCCGGAGTAACCGGTTACTATCAGCGGGTTTTCGGCGTTAATCAGTATCTCCGCCGCCTTATCCAGAGCACTGGCGTCGGCCTCTGGCGCTCGCTCCCTGGCAGCCCCCGATGCTTTACTTTTTGGAGCCTCGCCTTTGTCCCAGAAGACCTCCCGCGGCAGGCTCAGGTAAACCGGCCCGCACGGCTCGGTGGTAGCGATGCTGAAGGCTTTATTAAGCGTATCGACGAGGTTCTCGCCGGCGGTAAGCTGGTGGTCCCACTTGACAAAGTTGCGCACCATCGTACCCTGGTCGAAGGCTTCACCGCGCCAGTTGACGCGTTCCGGGGGTCCCTGGGTCTCGGTGAAAAACACCACTGGTACCCTTCCCCACTGGGCGTTGTGCAGGGCACCGCCTATCTGTAATGTGCCCAGCTCGGAGTGCACCGAGACCACCTGCGGTCGTCCTGAAGCCATGTAGTTGCCGTGGGCGGCCGTCATGGCCACGAACTCGTCGAGGCAGAGTATGCTTCCGGGGGTTTGCTGGCCGGATGCGCGGTATCTGGATATCGTTTCCAGCACGGGAACGTTATCGATTCCCGGATTGAAGAAAACGTACTCGACGCCGTTGGCATTCATAACGTCGATGAGTGCTTTGATATTGCCGTATTCTTCCATGTCAGGTCCTCACTTCTTTAAGGTTCGACCACCGCGTACATGTTCTTTTCGTTAATCTCGATGATGCGGTTCATCCGCTGCAGGTCCAGCTTGATAACGCCCGGTCCGGTGGGGTCGCAGTAGGGGCCCCAGCCCGTGCTCGAAGCCTTGAACTGGAGGCCGCATTTATTGCATAGCCTGACTATCGCCTGGACTTCCGCGGTGTCCTTGGGGAGGGTCACGGCTTCGAACCTGGGCACGAACTTGTCGGTCTTGGCTACCAACCCGGAACGCCAGGCGTAGGAGTCCAGAACCGCCGGCTCGTCGGAGATATTGTCCGGCCCCACCACGTCCTCGAATGCCCGGTAGATGTCCTTCGTTAAAGCCATACTGGACTCCGTTTTTTCCTGATTATCGTCTACTTCCTGTACACCCCGTATTCTTTGGCGGCCTCCACCATGGCGCGCAGGTTTTCGGGGTTGCCTTTATCGACATGGGCGCCGCCGGCCAATATGTACCCGCCGCCCGGGGCGCAGGTCTCGATGAGCTTGCGGCAGTATTCCTTAACGTCTTTCGGTGTGCCGGTAATCATTAATGAAGTAGGCACGTTCCCGGAGATGCAGCATTTGTCGCCGAGGACTTTCTTGGCCCTGGCCATGTCCGTCTTGTCGAACAGCCAGGAAACCGCACCCTTGGGGAACTCGTTGACGCTTTCCAGTCGGGTATTGTAGCTTCCCTCGGCGAACAGGGTTACCAGGATACCCTCCTCAACCAGGGCGTTGATGACTTTCCTGAGGGATGGCCAGTAGAAGGTATCGAATTGTTCGTCAGACATCCAGCCGTCAGCGCCTTTATGCAGGGGGAACATCGCCATCAGTCCCCGGCTGGCATTGACCGAGGCTATCACGGAATCAATCATCAGTGTTGTTATTACTTCGATTCCTTCAAGGAGCTTGTCCGGCTGGCGGAACATATCAAAGAATATTCCCTGGGTGCCCCGCAGCGTGTCGCCGATAACGTCGAAGGGCGCTTTGGCAAAAGCCCCCATCGCCGACGTGAATCCGGCTTCGCGACCTTTTCGACCGTATTCGCCCATAACTTGCATGTATTTCGCGAGCTCGTTGCCGATATCGATAAGCGTCTGCTGGGACTTCCGGACCTCAGGATTGGCGTAAGCCATGAAATGCATGGACGGCAGCTCGATGATATTCGTCCACGGTGTCAGCATCCTCCATGACTCGAATGCCCCGAAAATACGGGGCATGTAGACCCTCATCCAGAAATCGGAGGGATTTTTTATCAGGGTGTCGTATTCATCGGCTTTCATGTACTCGCCTTCGACGAACTGGATTCCCACGTAGTCCTTGGAAAGTCCATGCCCCGGCCATTTGTACAGCTTGTAATCGAGCAGGTCGTACACTCTTCCGGGAAGTATCATGCCGGGACTGGCGAAGATATCCAGGTCAGCGAAATCCTTGTTAAACTTATCGCATGCTTCCGTGAGCTTGTCGTAGTCATACATGCAGGTGTAATAATCGATGCCGTAATAATAGGCGGGCATAGCCCCGATGGGCAGGGAAACGGGCACCCTGTCTGGCTCTCTGACGTCATAGACATCAATCATCCTCTGGACTCTCTGTTTGTAGGCTTTTTCGGCATCGGCACTGGCGAACTTTACGCCTTCCGCGTCGAGCCACCACTTAAAACGCTGTTCTCTTTTCTCCTGCGGGGTCATCTCTTCCCATTTTTTCCCCGTCATTAATTAGCGCCTGTCCTTTTCTGAATTAAGAATGTAAATGCGGCCTCAAAAGGCATACCGTTAAATTATACCAGCGCAGCACGGATTATTACAAAAGCCGTTCGGGTTATTTATACCTGGCCGTTTCGGGGTCGGAATTCCTGAAATGGGCGATGCGGATGCGTTTCATCTTGCCGTTTTCATCGAGGTTGTACATCACCCAGTTGGTCATGATGGTGATATCGCCCTTCTTCCACTGCTGACCCGATGCTGGGACATCCTTGAAGGTGTGGAATTCCGTATAGAGTTCGACGAATACCAGGTCGCCCTCTGCCATGAAGTCGCCGAGTTCCAGTACCTCTCTCGTGTGCTCGTGGAGGGCCTTGTAGTTCGCCGCAAACTCCTCGGGCCCGTGCAGGGTACGGGCGGGAAACTGGGGCCCGTAGGCGTTATCGAAGTACTCCACCGTGATGTCCGGCGCGAAGTAGCCTGTGACTTTATCGTACCTCTTGTTGTTGAAGTGGTCGACGTATTCCAGGTATTGCTCTCTATTCATTACATACCTCCATTCCTCAGTCTGTTTCCTCAAAGGGCCTGCCTTCTGGAAACTATTTCCTGCTATATTAATACTTTTACGGGTATTCATCAAATCCAGAATCGTGATTTGACCCCGAATCTGGACCACGGGTATAATTACTGCAAAACGGGTAAAAAGGAGCAATTGATGGCCAGAGGCTACATGGGAAAATTGTTATTCGTGAATCTCTCTACACGTGAGTTGAAAGACGAGCCGCTTGATGAGAACATGGGCAAAGATTTTATCGGTGGTTACGGTATCGGTGCCAGGATTCTTTACAGTCGACAGAAGGCCGGGGTGGACCCCCTGGGACCGGAGAATACCTTTGGCGTGCTCACGGGGCCGCTAACGGGTAGTCCGGCCACGTTCGGTGCGCGTTACTGCGTCGTCGCCAAATCACCGCTCACCGGCGGCTGGGGAGATGCCAACTCCGGAGGGCATTTTGGCCCTCATCTCAAGTTCTCCGGCTATGACGGCGTATTCCTTACCGGCATTTCGGAAAAGCCGGTCTACCTGTTGCTCGACAACGGTAAAGCCGAATTGAAAGATGCTTCTCAATTCTGGGGTAAGACCACCTATGAAACGGAAGATACTCTCGAAGCGCAGTACGGCCCGACAGCTAAAGTCATCAGCATCGGCCCCGCCGGAGAGATTGTATCTCTATGCGCCTGTATTATATCCAATAAGGGAGACGCCGCCGGGCGTTCCGGCATCGGCGCGGTCATGGGCTCCAAGAGGCTCAAGGCAATCGTGGCCAGGGGAGAACTGAAGGTGCCCGTGTTCGACCTTGAGGGTGCCAACAACCTGCGCAAAGAGCACATAACGGAAGCGAAAGAGTTCCTGGAGCATTTCGGCGTCTACGGCACCAGCGGTCACGCTGATGCTTCGGCGCACAGCGGCGATACCCCCGTCAAGAACTGGGGTGGTATCGGCGTTAATGAAATTCCGGATGCTTCCGGGCTTAAAGGCGATAATATGATAGCCAATCTGGATAAGCGAAAGGGCTGCTGGCACTGTCCCGCGACCTGTAAGGCCAGCCTTAAAGCGGGCATCGAGTACCCGTACCCGGCCGGCAATCACCGGCTGGAATACGAGACTATCGGCGCTTTCGGGGCAAACTGCTGCAATACCAATGTTGAGTCGATAGCCATGGCCAGCCATCTCTGTAATGCCTACGGCTTCGATACCATCTCGGGTGGGAGTATCGTCGCCTTTGCCATGGAACTATACGAGCACGGCATCATTACCAAGAAGGATACGGACGGCATTGATTTAACCTGGGGCAACCCCGACGGGCTGGTTGCCATCACCGAGAAGATGGTCAAGCGGGAAGGACTGGGTGATATCCTCGCCGACGGCGTAAAAATAGCCGCCGAAAAAATAGGCAAGGGCGCCGAGAAATATGCGGTGCATATCGGCGGGCAGGAACTGGGCATGCACGACCCCAAGGCCAGCTTCTTCGGCGAAAGGATGACGATGGCCATGTACCACATGGATGCTACCCCCGGCCGCCACACCACCGGCTTCGGGCCGAGCCAGTTCGCGCAGTATGTAAGCAGCGCCGCCGGACTCTGCATGCACGGCGGCTTGGCCGGCAGCTCGACCAGATATATATCCGGGTTCCTGAAATACGTCACCGGCTGGGACCGCTCTATGGATGAGCTGCTCAAGAACGGCGAGAGGATTGCCGTTATGAGGCATGTCTTTAACCTTCGCGAAGGCGATAATCCGCTGGAGCGCTTTGTCCATCCCAGGATACCGGGTATCCCACCGCAGACGGAGGGCCCGCTCGCCGGTGTCACCAGGGATATGGAGGCGCAGGCTTACTGGAACCTCGGTGCCCTCGATTGGGACCGGTTTACCACCAAACCCAGCCTGAGTAAGCTGCAGGAACTGGGACTTGACGACGTGGCTGATGAACTCTATCCTCCCGAGGAACGTCAGCGCGGATTCGGACCACCACCCGGATAATATGGCATAGAAATGCGATATTGAAAAATAGTGTCTTAGAAAGTGGCGACCCCGGTGGGATTTGAACCCACGATCTCCACCGTGACAGGGTGGCATGTTAGACCGCTACACCACGGGGCCTATATGAAGTCTAGCAGAGCACCCGTACCCTGTCAACAAACCAAGACCCCGTACGAAAGTGTCGGAAAACCGACACTAAAGTGTCAGGAACAAAAGTGTCGCAGATCCCCGGATTTTACCCCACGGCAAGTTGCGACCACCCCTCACGAAAGTATCGGTAGCACCCAATACCCGACGGAAAGTGTTAATACTTTCTGCCGTTTTGCGTCCGTGGAAATGGTGATACTCTCCATAATGTCTCTACTACGGAGGTATCGCCATGAGGACAGAGCAAGCAGTCCGCGAGTTCCTTGCCAGCCGGATTGCGGCTAACCTGAGTCCCGCCACCATAGGGTGGTACAAGGACAGGCTCCTCCCCTTCGTCAGGAGCTGTCCCACCCTGCCGCGCCGGCCGGAGCCGGTCGAATGCTTTCTGGCAGAAGTCCAGGGCAGCCCGGAGACGAAATATGATGTCTACAGGGCACTGAAGACCTTCTTCAAATTCATGAGCAGCCGCCGGCGACTACCCAATCCCATGGAGCAAGTGCAGTCACCTCGCCGCCCGAAGACGCTCATGCCGACGCTGGAGATCGGCGAGTTAATGCGCCTTCTTCATTCGGCGGAAAGCCCCCGCGATAAAGCAATCATAACCCTCCTGGTGGACTGCGGGGCGCGTGCCGGTGAGGTTTGCTCCCTGTTAAAACACAACATCAAACAGGAAACCATAATCGTTCACGGCAAGACGGGCTGGCGCGAGGTGCCCGTTTCTGAGGAGACCAGGCGCCTTCTACTCCAGGTTGCCGCTCTCAGCCCCGACGACCACGTATTTCACGGACAAAAAGGCACCATCACCAGGCACCTCATCTACGAAATTGTCCGGCGGGCACTGGAAAAAGCTGGTATCAAGGGGCCGAAGATGGGACCCCACCGCCTGCGGCATGCTTTCGGCAAGAACTTTCTCGTCCAGGGCGGAGACCTCCGCTCCCTGCAGGAGATAATGGGGCACGCCGACATAGAGACAACCCAGAAATATGCCTCACTCAATCTGACCGATATTGTCAGGAAGCACCAGAAGTTCAGCCCGCTCAAGGCAGCTCATGCCGCCGCCCAGCAGAGCATGTTTACCTCTGAAGCCCTCAAAGAGGCTGAAGAAATACTGGAGGGGAGGAAACAAAATGATACGACGTCCAGTAGAGATGAGGATCATGCTTGAAATTAGTCTGGAGGAGAATTTGCTTCGGTGGTGAATAACGCGATGCTGTTCAGACAACCTTATCCGGTAAGAAGAGCCGGTCAGAGAGGCAAAGAGATTACCGTCCCTCCACATGCGCCTTTCAAGCCGGGGCAAGAGGTTATTGCTTACTACTCTCAATCCCCGGGCTTCGTACTTTACGTGCCGGAGGGAATAGAGATTGACGAAAGGCTTTTGCTCCAGGCGATCCGTAACAAGGGTTCGAATAAGGGACAATCTTAATGGCAAGCAAGGAGATATCGCTGGCAAACAGCTGTGATGGAAGGAATGTTGTTATGGTTCACGAAATATCCTCAGCGATCCTGGCAGAGGCTGTGGTCTGTTCATCCTGTGGGAGACCCAGGGTGGCCTACTATATCGAGGGTAAAAGCATGAGTTACATCGTTGCCTGGTGTGAAATGTGTCGGGCAGAGAATGCCTGGAGCCGTAGCCGGAATAATAGCTGGCAACAGTTCGATCCCCAAAAAGCGTTCAGATATGCCTCCGCTCTGGTCGGTAGACGGGAGAAGCTGTGCTGAGCACATTGAGCACCGGATATGGAGTCACCACTCCAGGTCAGGAGGAGAGTACATGGAAACCTTAGCCGAGTTCCAGGAGCACAACTGTAAGGGTTGCCAGTACGCTGACAACAAGAAGGTCGGCACCGGCGAGCCATGCTGTACATTCCCAGGGCCGTTAACTCCCAAGGGCGGCAGGTGTCTCACCAGAAAGGAGAGAGACGATGGGCAAAATCCGGAAGTGCGATAGCCGATGTCACCAGGCCAAAGGCAAGCGCTGTGCTTGCTGGTGCGGTGGCTTTTTCCACGGCAGGGATGGATCTGGTGTCGCCCACCGGGCAGCCCTGGCACAGGGGATGACGGATCTCCTTGAGCAGAACGGCTTCAAAGAAGGCGAAACGGCCTACATCGAGCAGAAGGAACTACCTCTGGAGGTGACCAATGTCAGATAAGCAGCCATTTATTCCGGGACTTGAACCTGCCCGCGATTCCCCGATAAGCCCTCTCCGGCCTCCCGGGAAGCCGAAGGGCTGGACCGCCGTCTGGCTAGCTGACCTGGAGAACAGGATTCTGAGCCTTGAGTTGGAGAGTATCCTGCTCCGGGCACAACTGGGGAGGGATGAAGACGATGCTTGAGCTGGGACTTCTATCAACCGAGGAAGACAAATATGGACGAGCAGGAAGAGCCGACTACGGTTAAAATCGGCAGCGAGGAGATCGATATATGGCCAGGCTACTGTACCCGCAAGCACGGTGGCGCTAAGCCCGGCAACTGCGGGCAGTGTCTCCTTGAGGGCAAGATACAATGCAGTCCTGCAGCAAGGGCAGCGATGAATCTGCCCCAAGAGGAGGAGGTTGCCATGGCTCGAAAGGTAAAGAAGCGTGGCGCTGAGCAGTAGTGTAATGCTGTGGAGGAATCTGATATGGCGAGAACAGTAGAGGTTGACATGACCAGGCGCGATATCCGGCATACCTTCGACCTGTGGGACATCGACCCCTCCGAGTTTGAAATCATCTGGGAGGAAGACAGATCATCCGGTCGTATTATCCGGAAACCCGGCGCGAAAGTAAGATACCTGAGAAACAGACAATGGCAGGAGGTCGCCTGCTACGGCTTTCCCACCCGCGCTGCGAATCTCAGGCAGTGCTATTTGCTCTTGGACCGCCTGCGCATCGCGGAGCAAAACGGCGTCCAGTACCAGGGACTTACCTATACAAAGGACATAGCCACAACAACCGGCGAGGCAGCCAAGCGTGAAAACCTGATGGATGCTTACGATATTCTAGGTGCCAGCCCCGATGACCCGGCAGATCTGATCCGTGATGTCTTCCGGCGTAAGTCTATGTACTACCATCCTGACAAAGGAGGCACCGAGGAAAAATTCAAGCGGCTGAACAGGGCCTATGAGTTGATCCTGAATAGCCGCGGGGAAAAACCCTGACACCGTAACGAGAGGAGCAAACATATGTACGAGCTAAATCCAGTCGAGATGAAAAGGGAACTGACGGAAGTACTGGTTCAGAGCGGAGTACCGGAAGAGGAAGCAAAACAGCAAGCGTCTCAACAGATTGATGCAATGGGGGCGGTCAAGACAGCCGCCGGCCAGTGCCCCTTGGGCAGGGCGAATGCCATGGCCTGCATGTTTTGCTCCTTTGGGCATATGACTTGCTGCCACTATCCACAAACCTGCGAAGAGGCAAAATGCAGCCATTATCAGCAACAGATAGCGGCGGAAGGCCCCGGATAAGAGGAGGTGCCACATGAGCCCAATTGACAAGATTTCAGAGATTCGCCGGCTACTGTTGCTGGGCAAAATCAAGCTCGGCATCAAGAAGGAAAGCAAAGGCACAACCTATCCCCAGGCCGAAGTCGCGCCGGCCACCGAGCCGAAACTTCAGGATGATGTGGCTGAGGGTGAGAGCTACCATATCGACCTTCAATGGCTCAAGGAGAGCCTGAAGGAAATCAGGTGGACTGACGACACGTGCAAAACCTTCCTGGCGGGCCAATACAAAGTTAGCTCTCAGGGCAGCCTTGAAGACGTTATTAAACAGCTTACGAGGGCACAAGCCGAGGAATTTATCGAGGAAATTCGGAACCGGGTAGACCAGATACAGATGCAGCTATTCGACTAGCGCCACTGGAATATTGCCAGGGTGGAGTGAGAGAGTAAATGCCGGAACGAGGTTTTGATACCGCAACCTGGGATGCCGACGACTGGTTTCAGGACTTGTCGAAAGACCAGAGGTATCTCTTTATCTACCTCTGGACCAATAACCACTGCAACCAGGCCGGATTATATCACATAACCTTATCGACTATCTCGTTCGCGACGAAGATCCCCAAAGAGGAGCTTCCGGACCTTCTCCGCTCCCTTTCGCCAAAGGTCGAATGGTATTCGGATGAAAACCTCATCTGGGTCAGGAATTTCATTAAAAGGCAATCTAAATCCTCAAAGTTTTTGGCGGCGGCGGCCAAGTCTCTTGTACCCATCAAAAACACTATCAAAGATAATGGTGTTATTAAAGAGCTGCTGCGGTACAACCTTCAAAGGCATAGTATATCGATACCATATCAATACTATATCGATAAAGTATCGATACTCACGCGCGTTACTGTCCCTGATCCTGATCCTGATCCTGTTTCTGATAAGGGTACGGGGGTTGTTAAGGGGGAGAACGAAACCATCCCTCGTAGTGAGAGTGAAAATGGGGAGAGCCTATGCGAGGGAGACCGTGAGGTCATATCAACCTGGTTCTCAGTAAGGGGGTTCAAGATGGCCCCGTCCGATGCGTCGGAGCTGGTCGCCAGGCTGAGAACAGAGTTTCCCGACGTGGATATCCTGGCAGAGTCAAAAAAATGGGCAGCTCGCAAACTAAGCGAGCCTTTGACGAAGAATACCAGGCCGTCGGCCCAGATCTGGAACTTCATGTACAATGCGCGCAAATTTGCCCAGGAAAGGAGGGAGCGTGAAAACAGGGGTAAAAGACTTGCCGGAGCAAGACCGGCCTCAGACTTCAGCGGCGGAAAGTGGTAGCCCTTATGACTTGGTCGGCTGCGGTCCCCGCATAAAGCGGCTGACCACCTGGGAGCCGGAACGCTGGGAGCAGCCGGGGGACCCGGCCGCCGCCGGGCTTCCCCATCTCTCCAGGCAGGCGATGCGGTTTCACACCTGGAGAGATGGGGGGAAACCAAGCCTGTCCCTGGCCTACTACGCCGCCAAAGACATGGCCCGAGGCAACCTGTCCCGCGGCAACTTCCTGGTGCTGGCGGGCCCGCGCGGTGTCGGTAAGACGCACCTGGCCATAGCCATATCCTGGGAGTGGTTCGAGGACGGCTTCAGTGTGCTGTATTCACGGGTCGACGACCTGCTTGACTGGCTGCGCCAGGGCTATGACGATAACAGCTACCACCGGAGGCTGGAAAGGATACGGCGGTGCTCGCTGCTTGTGCTGGACGATCTCGCTGCCGAGCACTCCAGGGAATGGGCCGGAGAAAAGATAGACCGTATCATTGACTGGCGCTATGTTGACCGGTCGCCGCTGGTGGTGACCACGAACGCTAAGAGTGAGGACCTGGCGCCGAGGGTAGCCAGCCGGCTGGCCGACCACAATTGCAGTGTTGTCGTGGCGATAGACGCCGACGACTACCGGACATGCGAAGAAGATTCGGAATGGAGGGAATAGATGGAAATATTGCTTGATGACAACGAGGAGCGAACAACGAGGTTCCAGAGCGGGTGCCACGAGCCCGGGTGCGCCATAGACATCTACGAGATAAAGACTGCGGTACCGCGTTTTGTTCAGATTGAATTCTATGCTACCCCCGCCAGGCTGAAGGACAGGCTCAGATGGTGCTGGCGCATGCTGACGAAAGGCGTCGGTTTTGAACACGAGTTTATCATCAGGCCGGAGGATGTCGGCGACCTGGCTAGGACGATAACCGGGGCAGAGGAGGACAGGTGAAACAACCATCGCTGATTTTCAGGATTCACCGCTTCGTTTACTTTCTCCTGCGCGGTATAGGCCGGCGTGAATCAGAGCACTACCTCTTCACCCTGGACGAGCCCTTGAATGACTTTGAGCTTTACTCCCAGCTGGCGCTTAGCGGCTGGACGCCCAACTATCTCGGGTTCGTCTATAAGGGGCAGGTATACCAGTGCCGCCGCCTGGTGAACCGGGGCAGGTGCCAGTATCACGTCAGGTGTTACGACGACGGGAAGGTCACCGGGCACTACGAGGTGGCTCCCGAGTGGAGCGCCGGAGAGCATCTGTCCGGAGCTGAGTTGAGAACCATGAATGATGACGAAGCCAGGCGACTGAAAGAAGACATTGCCTGGCTCCCGGGACTCAGGGAGAAATACAGGAGGCCAAGGTGATGGAGAATCCCTTCGCCAGGATAACGCAGCGCGTTTTTGAAGCGATGATTGAGGCTGTGCAGGAGGAGATGGGGCAAGTGTCGCAGCAGCTCGTCCGGGGAATTCTGACGCCGGACAGACTGGTGTCTCTTGTGGGTGCGATGCAGCAGTCTCTAGAGATTATGGGGTTTGATATAGGAAGGCTCGTCAGTATGGCAGGACAGCAGCCGGGTTACGACCCCTACAGGGTACTGGGGCTGGAACGGTCGGCCACCGACAATGAGGTGAAGAAGCGCTATCGTGAGCTCTTGAGACATCTGCATCCGGATATCGCTGGGGACAAAGGCACAGTCTTCTTCTTCCAACAGGTGCGGGCGGCGTATGAGTCGATTAAGAGAGAAAGGGGGTGGTAGGAATGTTTTTCATTTGCTCGCAGATAGCGATGCCAGATTATCCAGGAAAAGTTGTGAAGTGTGTCTGTGCTGGATGCGGAAAAACGGTAGAGCATCGTATTCCTCTCTCCTCGCAGCTCCGGCCGGAAGGGTGGGCAGTCTTCCGGTTTCAAACTGAAAAGGAGCACGAGTATCTTATTTGCCCCTCCTGTATCTATGCCCTGCTCGACACGCTACGAAAGAACAGGGGAGGTTGAGAATGAGAAGACTGACTGGACGGCACAAGCGGGCTTTGTACCGGTCGATTTCCCATATCCCTTTAACCCCGGAATTGAAGCTTTATTGTGCCATTTTTGGGGAGCCAGCCGGGTATGAAGGAAATCTTCTGGTCGATGTCTATTGCCAGCTGTACCCGCCCGGAGGCGGGTGGGATGAGTACAGGGCAAGCTGCACTCAATGGGTGACCTCACTTCTAGAGGACGCCATAAGTGAGGCGTCAGAGGCGCTTCGCCCGCTTGTTGAGGAGGCCCTCAGCACGCTTAACGATAAAGAGCGACAGGTGCTCGGGCTGCGGTTCGGCTTCACTGAGCCTGACGGGCGAAGCCGGACTCTTGAAGATGTCGGGAGAGAACTGGGCAGGTCCGGGGCAAGAGCGCAACAGATAGAGGCCAGGGCGCTGCGCAAACTGAGACACCCGTCAAGATCCAAGAGGTTGGTGCTCCACAGTTTGCCGGTTCACATGGCAAATAAAGTGTTTCAGCGATGCAGTGAGCACCCGGGCCCGCCGGCACTTCTTGAGCTGTGGGGATATGACAGGGCAGTTTACAGGGAGACAGGGCATCGGGACAGGCAAATTGCCGGCCTGCAGGAGAAGGTTGCCCACCTGGAGGGGCTGGTTAAACGGGTGTTCACCGAACCCATAACCACGGCCGGGCTGACGCGCTCGGCCGTTGCCGCCTTGATGGCTGCCAAGTGTTGGGAGGGAGACATGCCCACGGTCGGCGAGGTTGCCGCGCTTACTGATTCCGAGCTATCCAGTATCAGAGGCATTGGTCGTCGGGTAAGAGAGAGGCTGCGAGGCGCCTGTCATGAAAAAGTTGCAGGAGGATTAGAAGATGTTCCTTTGCCAAATAGCAAGCCCATATATAGAGAAACAGGTTGTCTGTAGCGGCTGCGAGAGGACGGTAGAAATCAAGGGGATTATCCTCGGGCGAGTCATGCCTGAGGGATGGACACTTGTTCGATGCTACCCCGCAGATAAAAGCCCGTGGCCGAGCGGGTTTGGGCATTATGTTTGCTCTCCCGGATGCCTGGACGCTACGCCCGCCATGGTGCGGGAAAAAATGGAAGGTGGCTGTGGTGAAAATCGATGATCTGATTTCGAAGGTAGCCCGGGACCTTGCCGGTGCCAGAGAGCCGATAAAGCGGGTAATTCTGGCGAACCACCTCTTTACGCTGCAGCAGGCTGTCGCCATCAGGGTGAATACCGGGGCGGAGGCTCGGCTGATGCTCGATGTCTACCGGCAAAGCCTGGCGTCCTTTCCTTACCCCTTTGGTGACCACTTCTGCTGGGTGGAGATTTCGGAGAAGCCGGGAAGTCCCCTCTGTTATATGCTTATGCCGCCTGATAGCGAGTATCCCCACTGGCAGGTATACCTCAATCCCGCCCCGCCCTCCGCTGAAGGCTTTTTCGCGTGGTCTCCCGATGGCAGGATAGGGCCGTATAGAGACAGGCCGGGGGGCTTTCCCTGTGGGCCGACGCTTTTCGTCAACCAGGACAGGAACCTGTGTCGGGGATGTGATTATCTGGATGCCGAGGGTGACCATGAACTGGTCTTAGACTTCGTGGCAGTGGATAGATGGAGGCCGGCCTGGGAAAATGCCCTGGCGAGACATAAAGTCTGCCGGTTTGTTCGTGGTCCCGACATTGGCCGGTGCCCCAGGAGCGCTGATGCCTGGGATGTCACCTTACTCCCCATCTCAATCATCCTTTACATCGCTCTCGCCCCTGCCAGGGAACTGGACGCCAGCTGGCGTCCGCCGAGGATTTTGGGGCATGGTAAAACCCTGCGGCGCAAGGTTGGCTACTATCACGTGACCCCTATCCGGAAGCACTACTTCCACCGGAGAGTCACGACCTATTTCACCGGCCAGCAAAGGTCTATTGATAAGAGGTTTTTCGTACGGGGGCATATCCGTTCGAGCCACTTCCGTCGCTGTCCCGGTGGTACCCCTGCCAGGGTGAGAGAGCACTGGGTAAGACCATACTGGAAAGGGCCGGAAGGGCTGGCCGCAGCTCCCCACCGGTACGCAGTCGATTGGCCTACAGACGCACGCGTTGATGTCGCCCGGAGACTAACGAAAGGAGACAAAGATGAAAGAAGACAGGACTAAGGTGTGCGAAGGAACGGTGTTGACCGTGCCCAACCGTCACTATGAGGGCTGCGGTAAACCCCCTGACCTTAACGCTGAGGACGGTTATACGGCGTACTTTGAGAATAATTATGGGGAGCAGCTTGTCTTCCAGTATGATTACAAGTTCAGGAAGGGTACCCTGTGGCACGGGGATTACGGGTGGGATGGCCCTGTCCCGGTCATGGGCGGAGGCACCACGATGATTATGAGCGAAGAGGAGCGAGAATGGCTGCGGCTCGTATGGCGGGTAGCGACAAGGGGTGAGACGAAGGAATTTCAGCTTCGCTCCAGTCTGGCCCTGGTCAATGCTCATAAGGATATATATGATGAGCTTCTGGCTCGGCCGGAGTTTACTGGTAAAGACATGCAGCGTGCCTTTCTCAAGACAAAAAGGAAACTGGAAAAGCAGGCAAAGGCTTTGGCCGATGAGTTGATCGAGGCGCAAATAGGAGAGGCAACGGAGGGAGACAACCATGAAAGAAGGAGACCTTGAATTACTGCACGAAATAGCTATCTTCGAAGACTCACGTGATATGAGCGAGTTTAGGATGGGTTGGTGCTGGCGGCATGTTCGCGTCTGGCCCGCGACTCTCAGCCGGCTATTCAAGGACGGCTACCTGGAGAACGTCTTCCGCTCCAACTCCTACACCGGCTACCGCCTCAGCGAGCTGGGTCGGGCCGTCATCGCCGAAAGAAGTCCGGACAGCGATTCCACCCAGGCGGAATTTTCTATCCCCGACCATCTTTTCGGAGACATCATCGGCCACGAGGACATTAAGGAGTTGCTCATAGCCTGCCTCATGGCGGAGAGGCCGGTGCACATGCTCCTCACTGGGCCACCGGCCCTGGCCAAGACGCTCTTCCTCTGGGACATTGAACGGGCGGCTGGAGAGAGAGCCATCTGGCTGATCGGCTCGGCCACCTCGAAGTCAGGCCTGTGGGACAAGGTCGCGGAAAGACATCTGCAAATCATCCTCATCGACGAACTGGACAAGATGAATGCCGTCGACACCGCCGGCCTGCTCTCCATGATGGAGGGAGGCCGGCTGGTCCGCGCCAAGCGAGGCAGGGAGCTTGACCTATCCAACCAGGTGAGAGTGGTGGCCGCCAGCAATCATTTGAACATGCTCTCGCCCGAGCTCAAGTCCCGGTTCGCTATACGGCAGATGAATCCTTACCAGCGCCATGAGTACCTCACCGTGGTCAGGGGAGTGCTGGTGCGGCGAGAGAATGTGCCAGTTGACACAGCCGAAGAGATCGCCAGGAGGCTGGATGGGCTGAGCCAGGACGTGCGTGATGCCGTGAGGGTGGCCAGGCTGACTCCACAGCTCGGCGTGGAGAAATCAATAAAGCTTCTTAGAATAGGAGATAAAACTCAACGATGTCCTCAGTAAAATGCCGTTCTCTAGTTCCGATTGAGGTAAACAGAAAAACTTATCGAGGCAAGGACCCCTTCAAGGTGCTGGGCGTCTCGCCGGATGCCTCTACCAGGGAAGTCACCCGTGCCTACCGCAGGCTGGCACACCAGTACCACCCCGACGTAAACCATTCTCCTGAGGCCCGGAAGCTGTTTACCAGGATAAACGAGGCTTACACTTTCATCATGAAGCGAGGAGGGCTTGCCAGTCTCCAACTCAAGTGCGACATGGTCGAGGTGAAGGTTGAATTTGTCGAGATGCTATGGGTTTTCAAGAGGGCCAAGGTACTGGCCGGCATTGAACCGGAGCCGTCGGAGCCGGGAACCGCTGATTTTAGAAAAGACGAAAGAGGTCAAAAGATGGAGCGGCTGGCGTGGCACATGATGTTTAATTGCCTTATCTGCCGGCTGAAGGACAGCTGCGACCGTGCTACCGGCTACGACGCGGTCGAGGATATTCACCGCGAGCTTCAGTTCAGGGCGATGGCCAAAGCCGGTGAAAAGTTAGCACATTTGTGGGCACTAACGTAGCAATTGACGGTAAAGCCAGGTCGGGATAAAGTGATAGAAGGAGTGACCGTAGAATCGGCTCGAAGCGATTACGAGGGAATTATTATGGGCTACCTACTAAGGGCTATCTACTGCGGCTATCTGCTGAGCAGGCGCTACTAGCAGACGCTACTAGTAGGTGCTACTGCGGGTGATGAAGATGTTTGAATGCAAGCTATGCGGGAAGAAGTTCAAAAGCGCAAATGCCCTGGGCGGGCACATGGCTAACGCTCATCCACGGAATCAATCCGTGGCACCGGCTCAGATTAACAATCCTGAACCGAATCAGGAGGCTCAGGCGACTGAAACGGAATCGGAGGAAGAAGGTGTAGGCATCGAGATCAGGAACTGCCTGAACCAGGGCTACAACTTTGAGGAATTGACCAAGCAGTTCGGCTTCAGCCCCAGGTCGGTGCGCCGGGAGATGGAGAAATTCGTCCGGCCGGCGTCGGAGCAGAACAACATGCCGGTAACCTATAAGCAGACCGAGGTCATCAATCCAGAAGCGGTGCTGCGCCGTTACACGGACGGCAGCTATGAGGACGAGATTGAGCTGAGGGGCATGATGAAGCTCAGGGCAGCGATGCTCATGGTGATGGACCTGGTCAATATCCAGAAAGGAGAGGCAGAGGCTGATGCCAGGCGGGTCGAACCAATCTTAAGGATGATGAAAGAGGGCCGCGAAGAGATGGATGCCGCAGCGCGAAGGGCGAAGGAGTCCAATGTTGAGATCGCCGAGCGGGCCGCCTATGATACGGCCACCCATCTGTCCCAGGTGATTTCTCAGAATAACGCCAGGATAACCGACTCGATAAGCCAGATCCGGCAGGCGATGGGCGGCAAGGAAGATAACCCGCTCGGCCAAGTCCTGAATTCGATGCAGTCCATGCAGCAGATGATGAGTATGTTTGGAATATCCATGCCAGGCATGTCAGGGCCACAGGGCGGAGCGCCGGAGCCATGGCAGCCGCCGCCGATTACGCGGCGCAAACGCAATGAAACAGAAGGGGGACAAGATGCTCGATCAGTTACAGAAGATGATGGCGACGCCTCAAGCGCGTGAGATGATGTTCAATATGATCGCCCGGGAAGTGGCCAAGGCGCCTCCGGAGAGGAGGGAAGCGCTATCACGCGTCACAGTAACGATCGAGAGGACGGGGAGAGGCTTGCAATTGGAAGTCGGGCGTTCCGAAGACGAGCAGGTCGAGTCCGTAATCAGAGATGCTGTTGAAGGCTGGTGCGACATGGTGTCTCGCGGCTTTCAGTCAATGGGATTTCAAGTGGAGATAGTGGAGTGATGAACCAGGCTGGCGGGTCGGGATACACGAGTGATATCCTGTATTTCATGCGTGCGCTGCTGTTCACCGCGCTCCTGTGCATGGGATATCAACTGAGCCGTCCCAGTCCTACTGCCGGTAATGAGGTAGACCTGTTGTTGGCTGACACTGTGAAACTGAGCTCGCCGGACAAGGAGTGGATAGGACTGCCGCCGTGGCAGAGAAAGGCGTCCGAGAAGGCGGTAGCGAGGTATACCGAATCCCAAGAGAAGAAGTGGCGGCGTTGGAACGAAGCGATGTTTGAGAGGTCGGCTTGATGCAGATAAAGGTTGAGCGGACGCTCCTCAGAGTGGGCGAAGATAGCTTTGCCGTGACGCTGCCCAAGGCATGGATATCCTACAAGCAGCTCAAGCATGGCGATGCGGTCGAGGTAATTGTCAACGATGATATTATCATCCGTGCCATACCAGCCTCGCAAGAGGCAGCCGAGGCGAAAAGTTAGCAAGGGCGTATATAATCAGTGGGATGTTCCCACTTGACAAACAATCCCACAATGTTATAGTCTATGTATGGGTGTATAGTTAGGTGGAGATATGGCAACTATCATAAAGGATGAGAAATTAATAAGGATAGCCGAGAACGTAAGACCGGATGCTAAAAAGCGGGTGGTTTTGCCTAAAGCATTGGTGCAAGAAGGTGCCATCTATCATATATACAGCAATAGCGCCGGGCAAATAGTTCTAGACCCACAAGTAACTATTCCGGCTTCGGAAGCATGGTTATTCAATAATCCTGAAGCTCTTGCTTCAGTTCGGCGCGGACTTGACGATGCTTCGCATGGTAGGGTATCAAAAGTTGACCTTGAGTCTTTATAGGATTCAATCTGTTGTTTGAGTTAAGGTGGTCAGACGAAGCAAAGACAACCTACGATCACCTCAAGAATAGTCCATCTGATAAAACCCGCTACAAAGCCGTTAAGAAAACACTTGAATATTTAGCGAATAACCCTCGCCATAAGAGCCTCCAAACTCATCCCTTCCTAAGCTTGAAAGGTCCCGGTGGGGAGAAAGTTTATGAGGCTTATGCTCAACAGAAAACACCGGCAGCATACAGAGTGTTCTGGTATTACGGTCCTTCCAAGGGAGTAATCACAATTTTGGCGATTACTCCACACCCCTGATCGGTTCGAGCTACCTGCCCCACCGAGTTTGCGCTGCTTTCCTTGATTATTTTTGATTTAGCTCGTGGGGATCAGGTTGAAGAAAGCCGGAGGTGCCTAAAGATATTTGCTTCAAAGGGGTATGCAGTTATAAAATACTGCAATAGCAGGAAGAAAGACTGCAATAGCCACCCATATCCGAAGCAGCCGAGGTGAATAGTTGGCACATTTGTAGGCACGAACGTGCTAATTGACATGTTCCCGATAGTATTATAGGCTTAAAGCGTAGGCCCTGAGAGCTTAGCTGGTAAAGACTGGCTCTCAGGGCTAATTGTTTTTACCGGCGGCTCTCGGGCTAACAAAAGGGGTGAGCAACCTGATCTCAGAAGGTTCAGGCTCACCCCTTTTCCTTTTGAGCCAGGTTGCCTTGCCCCCCTGTCCGGCCGCGACCGGGCAGGAACACTAAACAGGAGGTGTTTCGATGGGTAAATATGCAAGCTGGGCCGAACTGGAGCGAAATGTTCCCCTCTCCTACCGGGAAGGCGCCACACCGGAATCATTCCGCAGCGGGATGCAGGGGGTTGCTCCTCCGGGGATGACAGTGAAGGAAGGCCGTGTCAGCGCCTACGGCCAGGGTGTGGACGGCAAGGCCGAAGTCATGGTCGAGCGCTACCGCCGCGCCATGTTCGAATAGCGCTATTCCGACTTGATGCCATCTAAGGTCAGGGAATCTCCTTTATCGGTCTGGCTGCTATCGCGGTAGCAGCTGGAGCGATGAAACCCCAACCACCAGCCTAAAGATGACATCGGGCTTAAGCAAGAGGAAGCTTCAGGCAAAGACGATCAAGGAGGTAAGCATGTTCACAGCACAGCAGGTAACAGGCCCACTGGCGCCCGGGCAGTACAGCCCGGCGCAAGTGAGCGCCCCATCTGCCTACTACCCGGCGCAGACGGACCAGTTCAGCGGGATGTTCAGCATGATGATGCCGATGATCATGATGGTCATGATGATGGCGATCATGATGCCGATGCTCAAGGGCGTTACCGCCAAAGAATGAACCAGGTAACCAGTAATTTAAGGAGGTAATCGACAATGTTTGGAACACAGCAATTTGCCGGGCAGCAGGTCCGGCCGCAGCAGTACCAGTACGGCACGGTATCGGGCTACTACCCGCAGCAGACCGACCAGATGTCGGGGATGTTCAGCGCCATGATGCCGATGATCATGATGGTAATGATGATGGCCATCATTATGCCCATGATGAAGGGTGTCACCGGCTCGGTCAAGTCATAGGGGAGGTAAATCTATAGAGGAGGTTAAACAATGCAAAAGATATTTCCACAGCAGTATGCCGGGTATACCGGCCAGCGGCCTCCCAAGGGCTGGGTGCCTCCCATCGGGCAGGTTCTATCCTTGCTCGGCGCCTACGATAACGAGTCCGGCTACTGGGTTGGACTCCCTCTTCAGGCGCTCTCCGAGCAGCTGGTTATGGCAGAGAAGCAGCATGCCCTGGACAGGATAGACCCCAGAAACGGCCAAGTCAGCATCACCGTCCCCATCGGGACAGCCGTCGGTGCACAGGTAACCGGCGAAATCGAAGTGCCCGAGGACGAGATATGGTTTCTCCGAAATCACGAAATACATGCCCACCAGCAGGCTGCGCTCACGGCAGGTGACCTCATCTGCAACTTCAGGGTGTCCAGGTTCCCGACGACCGATGATGTCGCCAAACTGTTTTACAGCACGGCGGACCGGCTAACCGCCACCCAGGCGCTGATTGCCGCAGGCAGCGTCTACGACCACGACCAGCTTCTGGTCGGCGCTTACTGGGACGGCAGCGATGAAGTCAAGGTTTATCGCGAGGTAATCCGGGACTTCGCCGATCCAGACGAACTGGGCAATGCCCTGAGGCTGGTTGGAGGCGACAAGCTCACCCTGGTGGTAACCGGAGAGACGGCAGCCATAGCCGGCGGTGCAGTTACTGTCGACCTGACGGTATGGGGGCTTAGAGGCAAGAGACTGGTGGAATAAGCATGGGGAGGTGAAATATGCCCTATGCCATAATACCACCGGGATATAGGGCTGCCCTTTTAGGGCAAGCTCAAACCATTGAAGATATGGGCACCTTCACCCCGCTTGAAGAAGGCGCGGCCGAAGGTGCCCTGGTATTAATATGCCTTGATTTTGCCGAACAGGTGTTTGAAGAAGCCCTGGGTAACCTGGAGCAGGCATTTCGGGATGCCGGTGTCGAGCCCTGGCCGGGTAGCGAGTATTACGTCTATGCCGATGTCAACTCCAACTCGGTATACCTCGTCTGGCAGAAAGGCTTTGCCTGGCTGCCCATAATCATCGGTCTGCTGGTCACTGTAGTGTTGCCCCCTTTACTGACCGCCGGCCTCTGGCTAATCCTGCCTGACTCTCTCAAGAGCCTCATCTCAAGCCTGATAAACCTGGGGATGATGGTGCTGGTCATGTGGCTGATGATGAGTTTGATTAAGCCGCTTATGGCTCCGGAGAAACCTAAGCAGGTTGAGGAGGCGAAGACATGAACGGGTATGAGCCTCAGCAATACTACGGCTATTCTCTGGCGGAATACCAGCCCCAGTTCTGGCAGGCGGCGTTTAGCGGGCTTATAGGCATCGCCATCCTGGTGGCCATGGGCGCCTGGGCGCTTTCCCTGGTCAGAAAAGCTGTCAAAGGAGAGGAGGTCGAGTTTCCATTATGACACCGCAGTTTACAGTAATGGGAGATCTGGGAGACATCTTCTGGGACCTGTCTCCCTGGGTAGTCTACTCACCCGGCTACGACGTGGGCTGCAGCATCTACGTGGCCAACCCGACGGAAGTGGAGAAAGAGTATGCCCTCATGGCCCGGCTGTCATCAAACGAGATCGCGATAAGCGAGGAAGCTCTGCCGGTATTCGGATACACCTGGTTCAAGGTAGCACCGGGCGATTTCATCCGGCTCTACGGGGCATTTCGCTTTGAGGAGACCGATGTTGACCTGGTGGTTCTGCTGGTTGAGAGAGAGACCGAGGAGGTCACCGATTTGATATCGACCAGATTGGTAGGCCCTTCTGTATCCGCGCTACCGCCGACCTGGCCGGGAGCACCAGGGACAACGGAGACGGGATTTGACTGGAGCTCGATGCTCATGATGATGTTTCCGGTCATGATGCTGGGCACCATGGTGGCAGCGACCAGGCCGGAAGAGAAAGAGGGAAAGAAGAAGGAACTGGTAACCGAGGGGCAAGAGCGGAAGCTCTTGCCTGAAGGGAGAGAGAAATAATGCCCGGCGAGTTCTACGTCGAAGGAAAGGCGGAAAAGGTCAGCCTTACCGGCATCGAGGCGAAGATCGACGCAGTCAAGGCGCAGACCGACAGGCTGGCAGGTGAAACTCCTGGAGAAGGATCGACTACGGCTGACTGGCAGGCCGGGGAGGCCGATGTTGTGTCGATCGGTGCTTCGGGCGTGAGAAATAAAATCCACGACCTGACCGTGAGTATTCACAACTTGGTAGGGACTCAGGTCACAGCCAGGCTTTATAAAACGGTAAATGGTATGGAAAGAAAAGTGTACGAGCAGAGATTTGACACTACGACCGATCCGCCGGGGCTGCCGATTATCAACGGCAGCTGGGCAATTCACGGTGTTCTGCGCGTAACGTTACAAAGCAATGATGCAGCCGATAACGGCAAGGTGGTTGACTATGACTACATGCTGGAGGCGATGTAGTGGGATTGCTGAGACCTATACGATCATTGTCACCTTCCAGCTCCGCTTACCCCCAGGGTATCCATAAAGGACACCCTGCCGGGTTGCCTGGAGTAGAACCCCGGCTTGTGCCGGAGAACATCAAGTGGAATACCACTATTTTCGGCGTCATGGGTAGCATGGTCATCTGGCGTTGGACGTTCGACCAAGGCTTACCAGTGGCTGTCCCTCTTATTTCGCTTATCGCTTCCGAAAACCATTCGGGAGGTAGTTTCCCGGAGAGCTTCGCACTGTCGATACCCGCGATTCCAAACATAGCACGGATATTGGAGCTATCTTATGTGGTGGCTGACGATTGCGAAACAGCCTGGGATGAGTCGGTTTCTCCCGAGGTAGTTTGCACAGTCGATAACGTCGACTATAAGTATGGCGCCGGGTGCAATCTGTTTACAGTGGGGGCCGATGCAACCGTAGGCCATCTGGCTACTAACGATTTCGGGCCGGTTGAGGCAAGGGACTATAACTACGTTAAATTCTGGATCAAATCTTCAGTCACTATCAATTCCGGGAACTTGAAATACCAGCTTGACGATACTCCAGGTTGTGTATCTCCGCTAAAAGAAATCGATATTGGGGTTCTGGCCGCCAATACCTGGATCGAAAAAACCCTGTCCCTAGGAGATACATCCGGCCTCTCCGCGCTTTGCTCTCACGCTATCGCTATGGATATCGACAAAGGAGCCTTTACGCTCAAAATCGACCAAGTGCGCTTTACTAAAGGAGGCTGAGATTGGAACCGGTTTATATTGAACCTGTTGAAAGAGAAAGAAAATATCAACGGCTGGCTGAACTGGGTACCAGGCTAAAAATACCGGTTACCCAGGCTTTTTTGACTCTCAGAGTCCTAGACCGGAATGGCCAGGTCATTCACCATACCAAGCAACGGAGTCATTCCTGGACCCGCAACGCTTACCAGATGCTGACTACTGGCATAGGGGGAATGAGGAATTCCGGCACCTTTGCCGATGGGAGCCTGGCTACCAGAAATACGGCCGGATCGGTAATCTCTAACGTTTATCTGGCCAATACTGGCGGGGTCTCAAGCAACTTTAATGTTAATTCTGAAGCGATTGGGAAGGCTTATCGGGGACCGAATGGTGACAATGTTTCCGGGATTGTTATCGGGACCGGAGACACGCCGGAATCGTTTAACGATTTCGCTTTAGCTGCCGCATTAGCGGAAGGGACGGGTGCCGGACAGGTCAATTACATGGCTGGTGAGCCGGTGGTCAAGAGTTGGGATGCTGGTACACGGACCCTCAGCGTAGAGCATAAACGCTATATCAACAACAACAGCCCGGGCACAATTACCATCAAGGAAATTGGATTAATTGCCAATGGGTCCCAGGGGACGAGTCTCCGGGCTTTAATGTCCAGGGATGTTCTGGGGACTCCTGTGGATGTCCCAGCCTCCGGTCAGATCCTGGCAATTTATACTATCTCGTTGATATATCCGAGCTAAAGGAACAGGAGAATGATTTATTTAGAACCTGCTAAACAAGAAAGACTATATCGGGAACTTGAAGGCTTGGGGGATTATCTTAAAGTTCCAATCCCCCGGTGTTTTCTTCAATTGAGAGTTACGGACCGGGCCGGCAAGATTACCCACCACGCTAGACAGCGAAGTCATTCCTGGATCCGTAATGCTTATAACCTGATAGCTTCTTACTTGTTGGGGATTAATGCGGTTGGGAGCTGGGGAGACGGGACCGGGACTCCTATCAAAATCACCTCTGGCTCTGTAGTCTCCGGGAGCACTCTGGCGGCATTATGCCGGGCTACCATAACTGCCAGCGGGTACTCAGAAGACCCTCAAGACGTGGGAAAGGCCTATATTGCCGCCTCCGGAGACAATAACCATGGAATAGTGGCCGGGATCGGAGCCGGTGCGGAATCCTTTGACGATTATGCTATGAGTTCAATTTGTGCCGAGGGTTCCGGAGCTAACCAATTACATTACGTTCTGGAAGAACAACCCGTCTTGTCCTGGGATGCAGGCACGCGTACCTTAACCATCACTCATAAGCGCTATATGAACAACAACAGTTCAGCCACAATTACTATTACCGAAATCGGCATCATTGCTAATGGCGCAGTCGCTGGCGGGTCCGGCCGCAAGTTTATGACCGCAAGGGATGTCTTAAGCCCTCCGGTGGAAATTCCGCCTTCCGGGCAAATTCTAGCCAGTTATGTTTTAAGTCTGGTCTATCCTTCATAAAGGGGAGTGAGAACAATTTAGCTATGAGATACTCGATTATTTCAAAGGCACTGACAACGGCCCAGATGGAGAACGAGGCAAAGAAGGCCGGGGCGAGGGATATCAGGACAACCAGGCTTTTGGGGCAGATCTTCTGTGAGCTTGATGAGGCACAGGCCGAGAGACTGGCCCGCGTATCCAGCCTGAAGATCAAACCGCTCAAGGAGTTCAAGACCGAGCAGTTAATGACCGAAGCGCCTCCGGTGGAGACCGTTTCCGATGTCTTCTACCTGCTCAGGTCTTACTTCAATCCGCCCCTGACCGGTACCGGGCTCACTGTGGCTGTACTGGACAGCGGTGTCAGGAAGACACATCAATCTCTCAAGAACAAGATTGTATTCGAAGCGAACTTCACTGAATCACCTTCAGCCGATGACGTGTTCGGACACGGTACCCAAGTGGCCTTCACGGTAGCCGGAGGACTTCATGCACTCGGTGAGAAGGCAGGTGTCTCGCCTGGCGCTTCAATCATGAATATCAAGGTAATTAACGATGAGGGCATTGGGAGCGATGAGGATATCGTCCTCGGCATTGATAAGGTCTGTGACTTAGCTGAAAACGCCAGAGAAAGTGGACTCTGGCCAACTGATGATATGTATCCCAATGTGCTCAATCTCAGCCTTGGAACTGAGGATGACGGCGACGAAGACAATCCAGTAAGAGTAGCCTGCCGTCAGGCGAGCCAAGAATATGGGCTCGATGTAATCGCTGCAGCAGGCAACTTCGGCCCCAAGATGACCACGGTTACGCTGCCTGCCTGTGAACCAGAAGTGATTGCGGTGGGCGCCGTGGAAACCACAGAGGCACTGGTTATCTGGGAAAAATCATCGAGGGGGCCGACAGTACAGGGAGCTACCAAGCCCGACTTCGTCCTCTGGGGTACCAGCCTGGAGATGGCCAGCCACAAGGACGACGAAGAATATGTAACCAAGTCGGGCACGAGCTTCGCCGCGCCCTTGCTCGCCGGGCTTACTGGCCTACTCTGGGAGAGCGGACGCAGGGCTTACGGTGAGGGATGGCCATTTCGTTGGACCGAGGTGAGAGAGTTTGCTCCTTACATTTCCACCAAGCCGGCGGATGCCCCGGTAAAGAAGGACAACGCCTACGGCTTTGGCATGCCGGCCATGGGGACGATGCTGGGCCAGATGACTCCTGCAACGACACCTGCTGATGAAACCATGCAGGCCTTCCCGATGGTAATGATGATGAGCATGATAGTCAACTTGGCAGGAGGAATAGTGTGATGAACACGCTGAATCCGGTGCCGAAATTCCTGGCATATGCTCTGTCACAGGCAGTGAAACATCCTGCTCAGCCCATTACCTACCTCTACTGCCCCGAGTGTCGGGTGCGCCTCAAGCCGGATGTCAAAGAGTGCCCGGTCTGCCAGCACAAGGTGGGAAACAGCCCTGAAGTCAGGCAGGAATCGCCTATACCCTGGTGGGGCTCAGTGCTGGTTATCGTTGTGGGAATATCGTGCTGGGTACTTGGAAACTGTCTCGATGTGGTCGGGCTGGATGAGGCAGGCAGAGCACTGGTTTATATACCGCTAGGCTCATTATTCGGTATGAGTATGCCGAAGTAAGGAATTGAAGAAATGGCGCAGTACGCTGACATCGTTGAGATAGTAGCTCCGGCTGAGGCCTCACAAGGCAGCCGGGTTGATATCACCGTGAGGATGAAGAACACATATTCCTCGGCTATCGGTATTATGGTCGGCGGAGCGCTGGAATACGGCGTCTCTCCCTGGCCGGGCACCAGCTTTCCCGAGCCGAGCGCCAATGTCAACGCCGGAGTCACACACTCATTCAGCGGGTACTTCATCATGCCGGACAAGAAAGTGACCATCCACGCCTACAGCTACTACTACGGTGCTGATGGAAGCTGGCATTATGACGATGAAATGACGAGAGCCGTTAACCTAGCACAGGAAGTTGAGTCTCAGTTCGGCTCTATTGAAATAGTAAGTTATGCAAGGAGGTAATTTGATATGGGCGCAGTTTATTTACCATCGCAGTATGGGCTTTTGCTGGTGCCGCTGGCCAGTGTCCAGGTGAAGCCGGGTGACAAGCTTCGCATTACCTGCCGGTACTCTCACATCGGGAAAGGCGAAAGCCAGACACTCTATGCCGCCATCGGCAACTCGGGGTGGGCCGGTTTCGATGAGGTGCTGCACGGGTCTAAGACCATCAGCGTACCAGAGGACGCCAACTGGAACTACCACGAAGACTACGTGGATATCTCCATCACCACGGTCATCTCGGCGGGCGTCTATGACCTCTACGCCAAAATCGGCGGTGCCATACCCGAGGTGATTTCCCCGACTCTCCACGACGTCGTCGAGGTGCTGGCGGAGACACCCGAGTCCGAGTTTGGCGAGATCAGTATTACCGACTACGCAAAGGTGTAAAGAGCATGATCAGCGGTTTGGACGTATTCAGACCCGGTACCGGGTGGCTGGTGCCGCTCCAGGACAAGGTTGCCCTAATGGCCGGCGATGTCCTGAGAGTGGGCATAGCTGTGCCTTATAAAGGGCCGGAACACGAATTTACCCTGTACGGCAGCATCGGGCAGAGAGGACTCTTCGGCTTCGATGAAATACTCTCTGCCAGGGCATCGCTGCCCTGTCCCGACTCACCGGATACGTACACCACGGTGATAGGAGAAGTGGACATCGAGATACTCGGCGCCGGTATCGCCGGTATCGGCGGCATTTCAGCAGGCAATGACTATGATCTCTACGTGAAAATAGAGGAGAATCCAGACGTTATGGCCGAGATAGATGACTTGATTGATATTGCTGGGAATACTGCTCCTGATATGAGTAGCATTCTCGGTATGATGCTTCCGATCATGATGCTGGGCATGGTGGCTCCGATGATGGAAGGTATGGAGTGATTATAGTGAAGGAAATAGGCGGGTAATGAGCAAGGCATACCTTGAAGCCGATGAGGTAAGGCTGCTGGAGGAAGCTGCCGTGTACCTGAGAGACCGACTGCTGGTACGGCTTCTTTTCCGGACGGGTTGCCGCATCTCGGAGGCGCTGGGCATTGCCGTCGCTGATATCGACTTCAACCAGGACACGATGACCATCGAGCACTTGAAGGCAAGGATAAGGCTCTCCTGCCCTGATTGCCATACCCAATTGAGCAAGACGGCCAGGTTTTGCCCGGGTTGCGGCCAGAGAGTGGAGGAAGCGGTGGCAGAGGAAAAAGAGCATCGACGCCAGCGGGTTTTGCCTCTAGATAAGGATACCCTGGGCATGCTCAAGACCTACATTGACCGAGGTGGGCCAATATCTCGGAACGGAAGTAAGCTTCTATTCGGTGTCAGGCGCAGACAGGCCTGCCAGATAGTATCCGACCTGGCGTTAAAAGCCGGCATTGGAGACCTGGTGAACCCGGAGACGGGCAAAACGCATAGTGTAAGCCCCCATCGGTTGCGAGATGCCTTTGCCATTATGGCGGTGAAGAAGAATGATTCTGGGGATGGAATCAGGCTTCTACAGGAACACCTCGGCCACCAGAGCATCGTCACCACCATGAGATATAGAAAACTGTCCGGGGAGGAGCAGAAGGAATGGTACGAAAACCTGTGGGAATAGATAAAGAGACAGACTGCGGGTGTGGCTGCCCAAAGGAGAGGTGAAACATGGGTAAATACGCCAGTCATAACGAGTTTGCGGGAAACGCACCGCCGAGCTGGAGGGAGGAAACCACCAGCGAGGTTTTTCTTAAGGGTATGTCTCAAATCGCGCCGACGGGCATGAGACCGAAGCCTTCACGAGCCAGGCGGTTCGAGGAGAGAACCGACCGCGGCGCTTCGACAAGGTGGCATCACAACTATGATATCGCTATGTTCGGGGGCACGGAAATTCCGTTGCCAAGCTCGGAGACAAAACAGATGACCATGGAAGAATTATACAGATTTCCAGAGAGGTAGCTGATATGCCGGGACAGGTAGTAGTGACTATAAAGGATAAACAATGGCAGTGCGACGTGGCGCACACGCCGCAGGAGCTGGTCAGCGGCCTGAGTGGGGTGGAGAATATCCCGCCGGCCACTGGTATGCTCTTTGACATGGGGTGGGACTATCCGGTTATCGATATTTATACGGATGAAATGCTTTTCCCCCTGGATATCATCTTCATCAACAGCGCTTACGGTGTCATAGAAGTGCTGCGCAACGTTCGCCCTGGAGGTGAGGCTATCTTCCAGGGGGAACCGGGTGCCCGGTTTTTCCTCGAGGTCAATGCCGGCGAAGCGGAGGGAATCGAGGTTGATGATGGCGTACTATACCAGTTAGTGGAAGAGGTGTCGGCAGCACCGTCCTGGATAGCGGGACTTGTCGGTCTTATCGGCTTTGCCGCGATGGGCGTTTTCATGGCAATTATTGGCCGGGAGCTTGTCAAGAAAGCCATCGAGGAGCCGGTGGCTTCGGAAAGGGCAGCCTTGGGTAAGTCACCAGCCGTCATTCCCGCCGAAGGGAACCCGACCGGCACCTGCTATGCGGATGCCTGGAGATTCGTAATCAAGGAAGGCGAAGGTGAACTGGTACACGGCACGGTATTCAGTGGAAACCGCCGGATCGGGCACGCCTGGGTGGAAACCTCCACCGGCTGGGTATGGGAGCCGGAGACCGGCAGATACTTCACCCGCCTGGGTTTCCAAGACTCTTTCGCCCCGGTTATAGAGAGTAAATACACTGCCGAAGAAGCCGCCATCATGGCAGCACGCGCTAAAAATCTCGGTCCCTGGTCCAAACAGGAAAGCCGCCAGTACTTGCACGAGAAATCTCCGGCGGTAATCCCCGAACGCAAACGGCAGCCGAGCCTTAAAGGTGAGCTTGAATTCCTGCCGGACAGCCCGGAGTTCCTGGCCTATACCATCGACGATATCGGGTACCGGGAAAAGATCGACAGTGCCTTCCTGAATGCCATTGCCCGGGCAAGGGTAGGCTATTGATGGTAACACGGGTAGCTCCGCCCCAGGTACTGACGATGGACGAGTACCGCTCCGAATGGGATCTCCAGGGCTGGCAGCTTATCATCATAGGCCCGACCTCCACCTGGCGGCAGGACT
>Ga0315547_1000634_pt1 | contig 33022 bp, 28 predicted proteins | sample SalMarSW160240MG_2_FD_202542 | JGI IMG/M metagenome (GOLD analysis project Ga0315547, IMG submission 202542) | Salt marsh sediment microbial communities from the Plum Island Ecosystem LTER, Massachusetts, United States - Salt Marsh Sediment SW1601-240 ...
AGATATCATAACCATCATCCTTCAAAGGTGAAGGATAAAAGGGGAGCAGCCAGAGGGCTGTAACCCCTAAATCTTCAAGGTAATCAAGCTTCTCTGTAAGACCTAAAAAGTCGCCCACACCATCCCCTTGGCTGTCTGAGAAGGCACGAATGTGAAGCTCATAGATTATAGCGTTCTTATACCAAAGAGGATCATCACTGAATGACGATGGTCCCATATGACTTCGTTTCTTCATATCCTAGTCACCAAGCACTGTGTGTATATGTTCCAGTAGATCCTTAAAGTCAAGCGGTTTGACCAGCAGTCCGCTGGCCCCGTGTTTCATGCTCTCCCGTTGTATGGCAGGGCTGCGCTGGGGTAAAATCACGATGTAAGGCGTTTTGATTTTGTGTAGCTCTTCACAGCTTTCCCAGATATGCCGGTCAAATCCAGAGATATCTATCAGGGAAAGTGCGATTTTCTCCTCCCCTTGAATAGCCTGGTCAAGTTCCTCCAGGCTGGCAGCAGTAAGCGTCTGGTAACCTGCTTGTCCGAGTTGCTGCGACACAAGTTCCAGGTTACTGCGGTTGCTATCCACTACCAAAATTATTGATTCAGCACTCATTGTTCAGTCAGATTGTCTCCCAGCAGTGGTGTCCACCTCCCTGCCCTTCCATTAGACATATTTGCGCCTCGGCTTAAATCCCCTTGAATAACGTATGATATAGCATTTGAATATAATTTTCCCTTCTACATATAGTAATCAAAGTCTCGCTCCGTGCGCACCCGCCGACGCATACGGAAGACGTGAGCGGGGACGACTTGCGAGTTGAGTTCAACATAGTTTCGCGACCCCTGCCAGAGATAGCGGGCATCGCTCAAGAGGTCGTGCATCTGGTAAGGCTTTTGGGGGTCGATGCCCAGTTCCTCCAAGGGAAACTCTACCCAGCCGGACTGAGTATGATGTGGATCCAGGTTCACCACCACCAGGACAACATTGGAGAGGTCATCGGTGCGCTTGCTGTAGCAAATTATCTGCTCGTTGTCTATTTCGTGGAAACGAAGGCTCCAGTCGCTGTGAAGGGCAGGGTTCTCCCGCCGAATCCGATTGACCCGGGCGATAAAGTCCTTCAGACTGTCAGGCCTGGTAATATCCCAGTTTTTGATCTCGTATTTTTCTGAGTCGAGATACTCTTCGCTTCCTGGTTCCCTGGGACGATTTTCACAGAGCTCAAAAGCTGGGCCATAGATGCCATAGCTGGCTCCTAAGGTAGCTGCCAGAACCAATCGGGCCATAGATGCCGACCGTCCGCCAAACTGAAGATATTCGGTCAAAATGTCCGGCGTGTTCGACCAGAGGTTAGGACGGAAATACTCTCGAACCTCCGTTTGAGTCAACTCGGTGAAGTATTGTGTCAGCTCCAACTTGGTGTTGCGCCAGGCAAAATAGGTATAGGACTGAGTAAAGCCTAGCTTGGCCAATTGGTGCATCACCTTGGGACGGGTAAATGCTTCGGACAGGAAAATGACATCGGGGTATGACATTTTAATATCGGTAATCAACCACTCCCAGAAACGGAAGGGCTTGTTATGAGGGTTGTCTACGCGGAAGATGCGGATGCCCTGTTCGATCCAGAAGAGCACGATGCTCTTGAGTTCTTCCCGGAGCTCTTGCCAATTCTCGGTCTCGAACTCGAGGGGGTAGATATCTTCGTATTTTTTAGGCGGATTTTCCGCATACTGCACAGTGTTATCAGGGCGCCAGTGGAACCACTCTGGATGTTCCTTCACATAGGGGTGATCAGGGCTACACTGGAAGGCGATATCCAGGGCGATTTCAATATCATATTCGCGAGCCTTGGCTACAAAGCTCTGGAAATCCTCCAAGGTGCCAAGTTGGGGGTGAATGGACTTGTGTCCCCCTTCTTCCGAGCCGATGGCCCAAGGGGTCCCGGGGTCATCTGAGTTGGCTACAGGATTATTATTTCTCCCTTTACGGTGCGTGTGGCCGATAGGGTGGATGGGGGGGAAATAGAGTACATCGAAGCCCATGGCTGCAATATAAGGAAGGCGAGCCTCGCAGTCCTTGAAAGTTCCATGGCGTCCGGGCTCAGGAGCACAAGAACGGGAAAACATCTCGTACCAGGTGCTAAAGCGAGCTTTTTCCCTGTCAACCACCACTACAAGCTCCTTGGGATAAGTGGTGGCAAATCGCCTGTCAGGGTACTTATCCATGAACTCCGACACCTCCCCGCTTAGGGCTAGCTGGACCTTCGCCTGCTCTGCTACCTGTGTAGAGTGCAAGGTGCTTACCCATTCTCCTATCTTTTGTCTCTCACGTTTAGGAGCATGCTGGCTTGCTTCTGCAATCAACTGAGCCCCTACCAGAAGCTCAATCGAAACTTCTTGGCCTGCCTGGAACTTCTTTGTTAGATCCCGCCGCCATGACTTGAACTGGTCAACCCAGGCCAAAATAGTGTAACGATAACGCCCGAGTTCGGCGACCACAAACGAGCCGCGCCAGTGGTCATTGATTAGCGGTTCCATAGGAGTTTCAGCCCATTCAGGGTCGGTTTCCTTACGATAAAGGAGCAAAGCCGATATGGCATCATGGCCGTCGGCAAAAATGTCGGCTTCCACGACTACCCTCTCGCCGATAACTCGCTTGATGGGGAAATGGCCGTCGTCGATTTCGGGCCTTAGCCCCTCAATGATCACCCGTACTTGACCTGTCGGTCCTTCCATAGTCCTGTAGCCTCGCCTTATTGCTCCATCACCATTCTATTTCAAAGAAAAATTGTGCCTTATTCGTATGCGTCTGTCAATGAACATATGCAAAGATGGTCAACTTCAGGCATTGAATTTCTACTTATCATGATGGGAAAGAGAAAAAACAAGCTTGACAACAAGCTCAAGCAAAACAAAGGAGAATAGTTTGCAAGCTGGTGGTTATGCCTAGTAAACCTGAGATAGATTCCGTGCTCGCAGATAAAGCTCTTCGTATTTTTTAGCCGAGGCTTTCCAGGAGAAATCTAGCTTCATATTGCGTCTCATCAGGTTTTGCCATTCAGCCCGGTGATAAAAGCTCTTCTCGGCTCTTTTTATTGCCTCCACCATTTCCAGGCCGGTATAATTTTGAAACACAAAGCCATTCCCGTTTCCTTCTGTCACATCCTTCACTGTATCAGCCAGCCCACCAGTATTTCGCACTACGGGGATGGCACCATATCGCATGGCTATTAGCTGTCCCAGTCCACAGGGCTCGAAACGCGAAGGCATGAGGAATATGTCGGAGCCACCATAAATAAGACGAGCCAATCGTTCATCATAGGTAATAAATGCCGAGAGGCGGTCGGGGTAGTTTAGCGCTGCCTCGGCAAGCAATTTATGGTAGTGCTCCCTTCCCTCACCAAGGATAACCAGTTGTGCTCTTGTTTCTGTAATAAATGGGTCTATAGCCTGGAGCAGCAAATCAATCCCCTTCTGCTCCTCAAGACGAGACACCATGCCAAACAGGGGGATGTCAGGGTTTTGCGGCAGCCCGCCCTTTCTTTGCAAGGCGAGTTTATTATCAACCCTTCTTTCTATCGTGGTGAAATCATAGTTCCTTTCCAGATAGGGATCGGTAGCCGGGTTATATTCATCATAATCGATGCCATTAACTATGCCATAAAGATCATCCCGCCGATAGCTTAGCAATTGCTCCAAGCCCTCACCATATTGCGATGTCAGTATCTCTGAGGCATAAGTAGGGCTAACCGTGGTCACAATGTCGGCCAGAAGAATTCCCTGGCTCATGAAGTTTAGTGATGGTCTGGGAGCACCAGGCGGGACATATTCCTGCCATACAAAAGAAAGTCCAGAGTCCAGGAAAAATTGCTGGTCAAAGGAGCCCTGATAGGCCAGATTGTGGATGGTAAATACACAGGGCAGCGTTATCTTTGCTTTTTTAAGCCATAAGGGGGCTAAGGCAGTATGCCAGTCATGGCAATGAATAATATCGGGGCGAAAATCAAGCTGAGAAATGATGCTGGGGATGCTTAGCGAAAAAAAGAGGAAGCGGTCTAATTCACCTTGGGCATAAATTTCCTCCACCCCAAAGTAACGCTGGTTTTCAACCAAGTATACCGGTATCTTTCCTTTTAGCATGGTCTTTTTCAAGGTGGCTGGCTCAGAATGTCCCATGAGGCTGACAGCAAAACCTTTCCCTTGAATTTCCTGGATGGAGGCCTTTATGCTACCGTATTTGGGCAATATCAAACATGGCTCATGTCCCAAGTCTCGGAGGGTTATAGCTAGGGAACTTGTGACATCTGCCAACCCTCCTACTTTAGCTAAAGGGAAAGCCTCAGAGGCGATAAACAAAATTCTCATTATTGAAATCGGGCTTGGAGAATGTTTTCTCCGCCTGCGACGGAACTACCACTGGGAATAAAGAGGGTAGAGAAGTTGCTTTCCTGGACCTCGGAATCGATCTTGCAGTTTCGCCCGACTTTCAACCCCGGGGGCAACCTTGCTCCTTTGCCCACTACAGTGATGCCACAATTTAGGTATAAGGGTTCGTCCTTATTCGGAACATAGTCATCGCCATAGCCAATGCAGCAGCCTTGGGCGATATAGCATTCCTTGTCAATGATGGAGCGGTGGACAACAGCATCTTTGGCAATAATGGTATCATCAAAAACAATGGAGTCTATCACTTGAGCTCCTGCCTCCACATAAACATGGGGAGAAAGCACCGAATTAAATACGCTGCCGTTTACGATGCAACCATTGCTGACAAGGCTTCTGCCTACCTGGGCCTTTGGCCCCAGCTTCACCGGGGGCATGTCTAACGAGGGTGTTCTTACTTGACTCCCAGGTTCGTAGAGATTAAATGGGGGCAAATCAATAATGAGGTCCATATTGGCCTGCCAGTAGGCTTCGATTGTGCCGACATCACGCCAGTAGCCCTGATACTCATAGCCATAAGCCTTGTATTTGTCTATTGCCTCAGGGATGAGCTGGCTGCCAAAATCTTGCAATCCGCGGCGATGAGCATCTTCTAGAACTTTGGAGAGGATATCCTTGTTAAAGTAGTAAACGCCCATGGAAGCTAAGTTACTTTTTGGTTGTGATGGTTTTTCCTTAAAGGCAACCACCCTATTATTTTCCAGAGTCACGATGCCAAAGCGGTTGGCTTCAGCTAAAGGCACTTCTGTGACTGCGAGGGTAACGTCAGCTCCCTGGCGGCGATGAAACTCAATCATCTGCTCGTAATGCATGATATACACATGGTCTCCCGAGAGGATGAGAACCTGCTCAACACGGCTGTCCTGTAGAAAATCGAGGTTGTGATAAACAGCCTCGGCAGTGCCCTTATACCAGTGCATCTCTCCATTGGTGCTTACAAAGGGGGAGAGTAAAGCCATCCCCCCGACTACACGATCGAGGTCCCAGGGTTTACCCACACCAATATGGCGTGCCAATGAGCGAGGATTATATTGTGGTATGACCGCCACTTTGTCGATCCCGGAGTTAACACAATTGCTTAAGGTAAAGTCAATGATACGATATTTACCACCGAAGGGGACTGCGGGCTTGGCACGCCCTTTTGCTAACACACTTAGTCTTTTCCCCTCCCCACCAGCGAGGATCAGGGCCAATACCTTTTTCATCTACGCGTTACCTCACCCAAGCAAATCATAGATTTTGTGGGGTAAAATAAATTAGGCAACTACATTTTTTGAACAGCCTCATAGTTATTTTAACCCCTCGGGAATGCCGTGTCTAATTCCATTCAATTGAGTTCCCTTTCGAGGTCAATTTTACTTGCGAGCCGCCGGTATATACATTTGCTCGACATATTCCTTCAACATCCGCCGGGTGCAAAAGCGAGGTACAATCGAGCCAATTGCCTCTTTGACCATATGTACCCAGCCATGGGGCACTCCAGCCCTGTCCCGCTGGTAGTAGAGGGGTACAATTTCCTCTTCCAGAAGACGGTAGAGTGCCTCGGCATCTGAGTTATCTTCCTCCTTTGGGTCATATGCTTCGACCTCATCACCGATGGCCCAGCCATTAGTGCCATTATAGCCTTCGTACCACCAGCCATCTCGAACGCTGAGATTCAAGACACCATTTACCGCTGCTTTCATGCCGCTAGTGCCGCAAGCTTCTTGAAGGCGGCGAGGCGTATTCAGCCAGACATCCACCCCTTGCACCAGATAGTGAGCCATATGCATATCATAGTCTTCAACAAAGGCTATTCGGCCCTGGAATTCGGGGTCTGTAGCCAGAGTGTATACATGGTGAAGGAGTTGCTTTGAGGGAAAGTCGGCGGGGTGAGACTTACCAGCGAAGATGATCTGGACAGGGTGCCATCTATCAGTGACAATCCACTTGAGACGTTCTACGTCATGGAAGATTAGCTCCGGCCGCTTATATGCGGTAAAACGACGGACAAAGCCGATGGTCAGAGCATTCGGGTCAAGCAACGCGCCCATAGTCAGCACCTGTCGGGCCTTGCATTCACGTTCAGTGGAACATTGCCGTGCTCGCTCTACCATGGCGCCGATAAGCTTACGTTTAATAATTTGACGCACTGCCCAGAGTTCCTCGTCGGGGATATTTAGCACAAGCTCCCGAAGGTTGGTATCATCGTATCTTTTTGACACATCCTGACCTAAGTGCTTCTCGTAGAGGCGGCTCATCTCCGGAGCAACCCAGGTGGGCACGTGAATCCCGTTAGTAATATAAGAGATAGGCGTTTCATCCTCTTTAACTTCGGGCCAGAGTCCATGCCACATCCTTCGGGTAATTTTCCCATGAAGCTGGCTAACGGCATTGCGATGGTCAGCCATCTTTAAGGCAAGCACAGTCATATTAAACGTTTGGTCGCTTGTGCCATCCTGTCGTCCCAGCTCCAGGAATGTTTCCCGGCTGATTCCCAGGGACTCCCAATAACTATGAAGGTATTTCTCCACAAGTGAAATAGGAAAGATGTCATGCCCCGCGGCGACCGAAGTGTGAGTGGTGAAAACGGTAGTTGCTCGTACCCTTTGGAGGGCTTCGGTGAAAGTCGCGCCTTTTTCTACCTCTTCCCTGACACGCTCCAGCATCATGAAGGCATTGTGGCCTTCGTTGGCATGCCACACTGAGGGTTTGATGCCAAGGGCCCGTAAGGCACGCACTCCGCCAATTCCCAGCGTGACCTCCTGCTGGATGCGCTGCTCCTGGTCAGCGGTATAGAGGCGAGCACATAGCTGCCGATCCTGGGGCATGTTTCCTTCAACATCACAACACAGTAGATAAATGTCGACCCGGCCCAAACGCACCTGCCACACCCCAATATATAGGGGCCTAGCACCCAGTTCAATCTGAATTAGTGGGCCACACCACTTAGAACGAGGGACTGGATTGATTGGGTTGATAGGTGCTTCATCGAAATCCAACTGTCTATAAGTTTCCTCTTGCCAGCCCTCAGCGGAAATATGCTGGTGAAAATATCCCTGGGGGTACATGAAGCCAACCCCGACAAGGGGCAGCCCTAAGTCACACGCCTCCTTGCACAAATCGCCGGCCAAAACCCCCAACCCCCCAGCATATATGGGAAGAGAGTTATGTATGGCAAATTCCATTGAAAAGTAGGCAACGGGGCTGTCTAAGACATTGGGATATTTGGTAGCAAACCAGCTATCATTGTCTGACATCTCAGCGTCGAAAGCCGACATCACAGAATCATATAGGTTGAGAAAAGCGGGGTCAGTGGCAGCCGCTGCTAACTTATCGGTGCTTATCTCGCGTAATTGCTTGACCGGGTTGTGCCCACCCAACCGCCATAGTGGATAGTCCAGGGCCCGGAACAGGTCACGTGCCTGGGTGTGCCAGCTCCACCACAGATTATTAGCCAGCTCCTCCAGTCTGCTTACTCGCTCAGGTAACTTCCCTTTGGGCAACGTACTTTTCCCTTACCCACCCATTTTTGCTGTCATCTTCATCGTTATCCCAACCCAGTATCTCTGCCGTGGCTCACCGAGGAGATATCAGTCGATTTCTTCTAAAGCCAGACAAACATTGTATTATAGCAGAATATGGCTTATGCTATTATATGAATAACTACATTCTTTCTGTGCAGGCTGAAATGGATGGCAAATTAATGTTGACTAAAAAACTGCCTAAGTTATATGGACAATGATGAATATGAAGCGATGTTGGCCAGGGCCTAATTCTGTGAAAAGCAACCCACCCAACGTCTTTTAGTAAGCGCACAATCTTTTGCAGTTATGCTCACGTCAGTGTGTTTTTACAGTTCTCCTTGGCCTCTTCCAACCTAGCGCCTCAAGAAGGTCTCCTACAGCGGTTTCACCATGGATAGGATGGCGAAGATCGAGGTCAGGGTTGACTCGGTAGCGATTGCGCCGTCCTTCTCGTTTTTTGGTGATGTAGCCAGTTTCCAGCAGGTCGGCGATTATCTTTCTAGTCGTCCTCTCCGTAATACCAACGGCATTAGCTAGTTCCCTAGCAGTTATCCGGGGGTGGTGGGCGATATAGCTCAGCACCAGAGCGTGGTTGGTGAGAAATGTCCACTCCGGCATGTTTCACCTCCTTTTAATAAATTTTCATCAAATTTTTGTAAAATTTCCGCCAAAGGTCTTGACAAACAACCTATTAGGTGTATAATTATACATGAATAATAAATCACTATTCAAGTATCATGAATGCAAATGAAGTATAGGTTATTTATAACATATTCATAAGAAGAATTAAAGCACCATGTCTATTCCTGAAAAAAAAGGAGGTGATACAAGTGCAAAAGAAACCCATGCCTGGTAAGCCTGGCCCCAAAAAGTAAGTAAGCCATAGCCGGAGGCATAGGGGTGGGAGAGTCACCTCTCCCACCCCTGATCTGTGGATGGGAAATTCTCTCATTCTTGAGAAAGAAAAGGGAAGACTATAGTAATGTTGTTTATCTTGGGTGCGGGTAAATCTGGGCAACTTAGAAACCAACCGAAGGAGGAATAAATATGTTTGGCAAAGGGAAAATTAATATCGCAATTCAAAAGAGCCACTATGCTCCGGGGGATATTATTTCCGGCGATGTTGCCTTGACATTAAAGAAGCAAGTGAAAGCGAGGGAAGTGAGTATATCCCTAATTGGGGAGCACAAGATCACAGAGACAACCCCACGCGTTGGAAGCCCGATGGGCGGTGGGGGAATGTCGATGTCAACGACTACGAAGACCGTGCGTATCTATGACTTCAAGCAGCAGCTAGATAGCGAAAAGGAATACAACCAGGGACGAGAATATCACTTTGAGATAAAGGTACCAGCAGATACTCTGAGCATGCGACCACAGATATCAGAAGTGGAAGGCAAGCTAGGCCAAGTGCTGAAGGTCGCACAAACAGCGGCGGCGATGACGGGCGCAATTCCGTTTCAACGAATCAAGTGGTACCTGTTGGCCAAACTCGATATTCCCGGTGGACTGGATATTAGCAAAAAGGTTGATATAACAATTGGGTGAAGCCAGCTCTCTGCGACTGAGAAGATAGCCACCGCCGGCTCATTGGGCGCTCCAAATATCATTAATGTGGGTGAAGTAATGGCATTCATAGTTCGAAACAGAATACGTAGTGTTAGGATACTCACGACAGTTGTGGCTTTGACGCTAGTCGCAGCACTAGCTGCAGCTACCGTGGTGGCAGCGATTTACGTACCTCAGATAGCTATATGGGTGCCTATTATCACTTTGGGGCTGGCTCTAGCTTTGCAAAAATACACTGCCAGTTTTCTAGCTTACTTTGCCATCACCTTCTCCGGCATTTATGGCCTAGGAGATAGAATTCGCATTGCTAATGTAAAGGGTGATGTGCGAAGGGTGGGACTACTCCATACTACTCTAGAAGAGGTTGGAGAAGACGAAAAGCTAGGAGGTGAACTCACGGGCAGGTTACTGCATGTGCCCAACATGCTGGTTCTAGACCAGCCTGTATTGAATTACTCGAAGGACTATTCGGTGCACTCTGAGGCTATTTCTTCTGACTATATGTTTGATGAAGTCCGTATCCCCCTCACCACTGATAGCAATGTAGAGAAAGCTAGTAAACTCCTGGAAGGTATCTTAAAGAGCCAGGACAAAGTCTACGTGAGAGAGGCCGGCCGAGTATTCCAAAATGGCTACCCTCAGTTTCTGAACGAAGCCACGAATAGCCCTCGTGTCCTGATCCATGTTGAACCAGAGCACATCTGGATTAAGGGCAAGTTCGTGGCCCCATTGCGGGGTCGCAACGACTTAAGAAGCAGGATCCTGTTGCAGTTTCTCAAGGAAGTAACCACGCACTCCGATATAAAGCTGGCATAAGGGACTACACCGCAGACTCGGTAGCATATATTGTTCCTTACATTCTGCTACTACTTTTGATTTCGGTTTGGGAATTTCTGTAGTATAATGTAAACATAGTATCAAGTCAGGAGGTGGGCGAGTATGGTCAAGATTGTCAAGATTAGCAAGGAAGAAGCAACTAGACGCTTAGGGGATGTGCCGGATGAGAAACGTTTCTGGTGTCATGATGGTAAACTTATTAAGAACCTCGGGGAGCTTGAAAAAGCTCTAAATGATATGAGTGACGAGACTTTCCATTACCATTCGGGTGAAGGGAGAAACGATTTCAGTAGCTGGATCAGAGATGTGGTGGGGGATGATAAGCTGGCAAAAGACCTGAGCAAGGCTAAGTCCCGTATCCAAGCTAGCAAGGCAGTAGCACAGAGGGTCTCCTTTCTGCAAAGTAAAATATAAGAAAGTTTAGGAACTTCACAGCGGCGCGCCTTATCGGGGACTTAGAGCAATTTGGGGTTTTTCCTCATTTTCCATTCTTCAGGAAAAAGCTCTTTGAATGCCGTGGGAAACTTCGGGGGGTAAATTTCGTACAGGTGCTGGTACATGGTCAGGATCATGGCATCTATGTCATTTATATAGCCCCAGGCACGCTGTATATGGTCGGTGGCGACAAAGATCTCTCGGCAATATCCTTTCAGCTCTCGAATAAGGCGATTTAACGTTTCGCCCTTTCCGTCAGGAGTCGATGCTGATTCAACGGAGCGGCTGGCTTCGAGTGCGCGCTGAATAAATTCCGTGGCGACCACGCGGTGGCTCTGTCCCCTCTTAATTTCCAGCAAGGCTGCTTCCTTCTGCTCACCAGCAAGACCACCCTCCTCAATGCCAGTTCTCAGGTAATCAAATCGGGTATCAAGAAGGAATTCCAGAATGCGCTCCGCTCCCATGTAGGTGATATCACCAGGGTGCACGTATCTGGTGCCAGCAAAGGCACTGTCCTCAGGCGCAGTGCCGAGAAGAAGTTCCGAAAGGCGATAGCCGTGTAAGAAGGGCCGCTTCTGGCGCCCCTCTTCAGGTCGCCAGCCCCAGTTGCAGGCTCGCTTCATCAGCCGGTAGTGCAAGGCTACCTGGTCTTTGAAATCAAAGCGAGGGACAGCATATCTGGTATCATGAAGCAAGGCCGCATCTACAGCTAGTCGCCTGGGCATGCCAAAGGCGTCCAGGATTGCCCCATAAATATTTATGAGGAAACGACCGGGCTCCCAGAAGACGAACGGTAGCCGCTTAAAAACCGCTGTATCGAGGTCCACATCCCTGAACTCCCCGGCGTTAAGCGGTGGATAGTGGCCATCGTAGCGGAGAACCAGGCGTATTTCAGGAGCCCAGGAGATCTGATGTAAGCGGACCCGAGGCAGCTTTGCCATGTCGCCCAGGCTCTCCAGATAGTCATCAGGAGTCATAAAGCGCACTTCGGCAATCTTCTTGCTGATCACATTTTTCCAGGCTTGCTCCATTATCCCAAGGGCGATATCGCCGAAGTCCATGAGCTCCAGGTCTTGCATGTAGAGGATTAAGCCCCGGTCAGGCAACTCCGTCAGTGCATTTTCCAGCACTGTGGTATACTCAGCTACCGCCTCCTCCCAGGATATGGGAAAGGGAATGTAAGATTTATTGCGATATTCTTCGGCAAAGACCCAGTATCTTCCCAGAATATATCCCTGATTTTTCACACCTTCGGGGTCATAACGAGTTATCGGTCGCCAGATGTATTGGGACACTGGAAAATGGCGGGGCAGCGCTAGCATATCAGGCCCCACCACAAAGGCACGATATTGGATATCGCCTTTGCCATCCACGATGAAATGTGCCTTGCGGTCACTGAGGTGAGGAAAAATGATATACTCCATTCCGCTGTCTTTATAGGCAGCCAGCTTAGCCGCATCCACAGACCCTTCGGTGGGAAAGACACCACGATGTCTTGGCTCAGGAACGCCCATCACGTTGTGAAGCAGCTCTACATTGAGGCGGAGCTCATCGGCTATCTCATCGGAAGTAAGTAGGGCAGCGTGGGTATGATGGGCATGTGTGTACAAGGGGTAGATAGTGCTGTTTTTGTAAGCCGCTGCCAAGTTCTGGAATGTCTCCGGTATGTACCAAGCTAGTTGCACCAGCAGTTCATTGGTGACATCCAGGGCTACCGGAGCCCCCAGTGATTCCGCCGTTTGTACTAAGTGGGCGTATATATCACGTTCCTCCCGCACCCTTTTCAGAACATAGTTCTCTCCCCGAATGGCATCGCGTATTTCGGGGTCATCCACCAGGGCAATAAGCTCGTTGGGCAAGTCCCACAGCGGCTCATGGGCGTGAAAGGCAAGGATGACGTAGGCCTGCTTCATAATAGCTCGCTACCTAACCCCCAAAGGTAAGTTCGGTGGAAACCTCGGGGTGCTCCTTTCTATATCTCTGTTTCAGACGCTGAGCTTCGCCTGATTCCTGCCATTCCTTTGCCTTGCTTACCACTGCTTGAAACAGCCTGCTGGCTTCCTCTTTCCGTTCCTTATCTATGGCCTCCCCCAGCGACTCTACAGCCTGGTATAGTTTCTGGGCACCCCACTCAATCATTTCCACACTCCACCAAGGCCGGCAACTGGCCCACCAGTACTGGCAGCTATGCAGCCCCTCGTCCAGAAGTCTGCGCGCCTCGGGGAATCCAGGTGACTTTGTTGGAGCCCCCTTGACAGTGTGCAGCACAAGCTTGGTGAGCTGCCATTGCAACTCGTGCAGTTCATGCCCCGGATACTGCCACTGAGGATAAGGTATGCCCTGTGCCATCTCGTCCTCCCAGGTGCTCCAGGAAGAAGGAACCGGATTCACAGTGTCCACCTGAACGAAGTGTTTTATAAGTTCCGAGATGGTGCATGTCTTGGGAGTTCCCCGGGCAAATAGCTCGGAGAGCAGTTTTTCCTGCCCTGGACGATGGTGCCCATAGACTTCGCCATCGGTGCCTGTGAGAAGATAGCTATGTTTCTCTAAACCGCCTTTTAGAGCTGCCAGAAAAGGTTCTGCTGAGGGATATGTGCCATAGGTAATGCCAGCGCTGAAGGGGCGTTCCTTGAAGAACACCAAGAAATCTCCGAGCCCTTCTACCTTATAAAGTCGGTCGCATTCAACGGAGCCAATCTTCCCTTTAAAGGAAAGCTCGTCCACAATTATCCAGCGAAAGCCAAGCTCGGCCACGGTTTGGGCTACTTCGTAACTGTAGCACATCTCCGGGGGGAAAAAGCCCGTAGGCCTGTACACTCCCCCAAAATAGTGCTGGTTAATGTCGTTATTGAGCTTAACCTGCCTGATAACCTCGTCCTTGGGAATAAGAGGCAGGATAGGATGATACATGGCACTCCCGGTGAACTCGATCTGGCCTCGCTCGGCTAATTCACGAAGACCTCGAATCACGTCGTAAAGCCCGTATCTGGCAAGCTGTTCTGTGAGGACAGCACTTATGTTGAGGGTGATTTTGCCTCCAGGTGCCTCCCTCAAAACACGCACCAGCGTCCGATAGCTCTCCTCGGTGACTTTGTGGACTATTTCCTCGGTCTGGGTTGGTGGTTGATATATGTGAAGGAAATTGCTCCAGTACATAGTTCTGCTCTTCCACTGCTATTGCACAAATAGCTTATCTTCCAGTTTGTTTCTAATATTCCTGGCAGCAACAGTGCGGTAATAATATTCTCGTTTCGTCTCCTCACTGGCCCCGCTCTTGTTTATAGCCCGGTAAGAGTTAACCACGGTTCGCAATTGGTCGAGCAAGCCCATGTGGATGAGGTTGATGTCCCACATAGGGCAATTGCTGGCCCACCACATCTGGCAACTATGTTCAGCCCGATCCAGAAGTCCCCGAGCAATGGTAGCAGATTGCCGACTTTCCTCATTATCAGCACACTGGAGTGCTTCGTTTACCAATTCAATGCATATACTCAGGTGTTCCCACTGGAGACGGTGCACCTCATTCTTCTTGTCTTGCCACAACGGATAATAGTTGCCGGCTTTCATGTCATCGGCCGTGGTGCTCCAGGAGGATGGCCTGGGCTCTATCGTTTGACCCTGGGGAAAGAGGTCGAGAAGTTGGCTGATGGTGACCATCTGAATCTTGCCAGCAGCTTCGCTATTCGTCAAAAGGGCGGCATGCTGCCCGGCTAATGCCTTAGCTTGCTTAACCTCTTCCAGAGGCTCCGCAGGTGGTTCTAGCTCTTCGTAAACCTTGGCCAGAAATGCCCTTTCCCAACCCTGAATGTGGTGACCATAGGTTTCGGCATCCATAGCCGTGACTACATAGATATTCTCGCGTTTACCCTGCCACTGCTCCAAATGAGCAATGAATTCCTTGGCTCCTAGATCCTGAAAACTTATCCTATTGCTGAGCACATCGTCACGGAAGAAAACCGCTATCTCCTGTCCATCACACTCCGCTCTGTAAATAATATCTAGGGGCCATTCCGCGGGGCAGGCGATACCACTTAGAATAATCCAGCGATAACCTGACTTGATAATGGGCTGTAGAATGTCCTGGCTGTAGCACATCTCTGGGGGAAAGAATCCTTGGGGTGCGTATGCCTTCCCAAAGGAGCGGCGATTGGTTTGTGTGTTCAGGTCTATCTGCCTCTTTACCTCCTCCTTGGGTATCAAGGGAAGAATAGGATGATATTTGCCGGTTCCGGTGAATTCAAGTTGACCATTCTCAGCAAGGCTTCTCAAGCCATCAATTATATCTTTATGACCGCAGTCTATCAGCATATCAGTCAGGACTCCGTTGAAGTTTATGGTTACTCGAGCGTTGGGATACTCCTCAAAGACGTGGAGTAGAGGGCGGTATGATTCGTCACATATTCTTTTTAGGACCGACGGCACCTGGATCGGCGGCTGATAGAAATGCAGTAATTGAGCCCAATAGATCATATGTACCTCCGAGTGAAAATCTTATCCAGGTAATTCAAAGAAGGGAACGAATCTCGTTTATTCTAACATATACTTAGGTCGAAAAGTAGCTGTTTATCTGGCTTCAGGGATGAACTAGTATCCTGGCTGTAATTTAAGCTGTTGGCAGGGTCTTGAAAGCTCCAGGTATCCCCGATGGAATAACAAAAGCCTGTTGGACACTATCCTCGTTTTACTTCTCTATACACAAAGCTGGCCAGGGCAAAAAGTATATGCTTCCACTAATACCCCTTTAACATGCAGCGCAAAGAGGTATCAACGTAGGCCTAGCCATTCTAGTTTAATCGCAGATTGTAGTGCACAATTCATCGGTTTGTGTGATGCACCGAATCGCCATTGCACATTCCTGACTTTTGTTACATAGAAGCCCAGGGCTTTAAATATGGCATCTTTACTTAGCGATTAAGCAACCAATAAGTATAAAGGAGTTTGTATGTGCAGATTGTGCTTTGGCAGTCAGTCCTTTGGATTTGTGCCTGCTTATTGGACCTTTTATCTTTCCTCTTTTTGATGCTATATTACGCACGCCTGCTCATGCCAAGCTTACGAAATAGCTTGTAGCGTAGCTCATGCCAGAAAGTGGCTTATTTCGCCGAGGATCCATACATCTTTTGGAATCTTTCCAGCATCTTCCGTGGCGTTACAGTAGCTCTTACATATTTAGGCAAATCTTTCTCTATGCCGAATAGATATTTGGCGATACTTTTCAGTCCCTCGATGTCATATCTTGCCATCATTGTGATGGTTTCCATCTGTGGAGAACCACCCCCATGTAATCCAGCCACTTGCGTCACGCCAGCCAGCTCTGAAACTATCAAATTCTCTATCCCACGAAAACACTTGTGTTGCTTCTCTGCGGTTATCTCGGGATTCCTCATCAGGTACTTGTTCGCCAATTCTCCGGTTTCCTTTGAGAAGAACTCCTCCTCAAAGGGCATGGTGGCACATAAGCCCCCGGCAAGGTCAGCTACAATCTTATACTCATTGTAAATCTCTTCACCCGCAAGCCTTCTGCCAGCGTTAGTCAAAACCTCGTCTGGTATATAAGTTCCAGATGCTGATTTCTCGGCACGATAGGCACTTACTTGACCAGCGGCAAAGACAAGCTCTGCTACGCCAACTATGTGTGATATCTTCTCCCTTACATGGTCTTCTTTTGCGATTCCATTGTATTCTGCTACAAGGGCAGCGGCACTGGCTAATACCTCGGAAGTAGAAGGCTTGCATCCAGTGTACGAGTGTCTGTGATAATGGGCAAAAAGCAAGGCAAGGAAACCAGCGAATGGCGTTTGTCTTGGATCAGCTTTACCGTCGAGGAAAACCCTCTCTCGAGGCACAAAGACATCATCGAAGATAGTGTAAGACTCAGCATCACCTATTTCTGCAATTGGAGCTTGCAGATATTTCCGCTTATGGTTATATGCTGGCCTGACCAGCATCTTCACGCCCTCCCAATCAGCTGGCACAGCAAACGCGACTGCATACTCACTGTCTTTATCGGTCATGAATCGGGTAGGTATAGCTACAATTTCATCACTCACCGGAGCAGTCGTGTTGTCAATTTTCGCCCCTCTTACCACGATTCCGTCGGGTCGACTTTCAACTATTCTCAGGTAGAGGTCAGGGTCCACTTGCTCATGAGGTCTTTTCACCCTGTTACCTTTCACATCGGTCTGGGCACAGTTGGCTGTGATATCATTATCTTGCCAATACTTGAGGTATTCTATGAAATTTTTATTGGTATCTGTACCCAGCGCCTGATCCATCTCATAAGTGACAACGGAGAGGGCGTTCATAGAGTCTATCCCCATGCATCTCATAATGCAGCCCCCCACCCTATGGCATATAAGCCTGGTCATCTGCTGTTTATTTAGGAGGTCATCTACACTATGATGAATATGGGTGAATCTATTGATCTTATTTCCTGTTAGATGAGATGTCGCAGTGGCTAAGCCATCCCACTCGGGGTCGTTAGCCCGGTCGTATGTCTCTTTTATAACGCGTAATTGCCCCGCAAGCCTCTCATCCAACCTATCACACTTACTACCATCTATATAAAGGTTTCTCTTCATCTTTTTCAATCGGCTTAAATACTCGTCGTAAGTTTTGATTCCCATGACTATTCCTCCTTATTTTGGTTTACTATATCTTAAAACAACTCGGATTTCAAACTCTCATTTATGTGGGACAGCCAACATAAAGGCAGTTGGAGCAAATGTATTCTATTATGTAAACTCAGGATTTCTTATCTAGGGCACAATTGGACATTGTTTCGTGTTGCTTGAATGCAACAAGGCAGTGGAGATGGAATGGTAACTCACCGCTGCGCCCCTTGCACTAACGGTGTCTTGTTGCTAAAATCCAAGACTGCAGGGGTAAGTGGCAAGTCGGAAAGCCAAGGCAAAAGTCCTTCTTTCCATCCGGTAAACCCTACTGCGTGCTTAGTGTTGAACAATTTAGCTTAATGAGTTCGCTCTGGTTTCTAGATGCTCTAATAGTTGGTAGATAGAGTAGTGTGCTCGGTTCTATTCTCGGGGTCCTGTTCATAAGATTATTATTCGAGGGTATGACTGATTTGGCGCCAGTACTAGCAAATATAATACCAAGTGCGGTTCCAAATGGTCAGCGGAGCAATATTATCAAATCTCATCGGAAAGGAGCAGGCTAATGGGAGAAATTGATGAAAATATATTAAACAAGGCATTCGAAAGTGGCAAACGGCACGAGATGAAAAGTAGCGGCTGCCCACAATGCACAATTGCCGGGATTTTCGAGGCACTTGGCATTGAAAATGATGACGTTTTCAAAGCCGCCACCGGACTAGCTGATGGAGTAGGATTAACAGGAGATGGGCATTGCGGAGCACTTTCCGGGGGTGTCATGGTGATAAGCTATCTCTTCGGCAGAGGGGGTAAAGACTCCGGTGATATGATGAAACAGGTACCTGCTCTCATACTGTCGAAAAAACTGCATGACCAGTTCATTGAAAAATATGGCACCTGCCGATGTACTGACATCCAGACTAAGTTTGTTGGCAGATTCTTCAATCTCTACGACCCGAAGGAGATGGAAGCAGCTTATAAGGCAGGCATGGTGGACAAATGTTCAACGCTTGTAGGAGAAGTAGCCAGAATGGCGACCAAAATCATCTTGGAGGAAAGGGAATCGCTAAGGGAAAAAGCTGACCAAGCCTGATTAATGTTATAGCTCCCGGTATGAAAAAGAATTATTCAGAACACCAGCACGTGGCATATCAGTTGGCAATGCATTCGGACTCTGAAGTGTCTGTCACTTCAAGAGCAAAAGGGCCCTACTTTTGATGATGCCATACGTATTAAAGATAAATTTATGAGATGGTTAAACGAAGGACAAAATAGAAAAGGCGCAAAGGTTCTTTTCGGAATTCATGGGAACTAAATTCAGAAAGATCGGTGAAAATAAGGCAGTAGGTTTTATCAGTGTTATTGGTGACAATAGATTGGAGATACTATCACCAACCCGCCCAGACAGCGATGTCGCCAAGTTTATCGACAAGCGTGGTGAGGGACTTTATGCTGTTGGATTCAAGACTCCGGACGCTAGCAAAGCCAGAGCTAAAGCAGAAGAGATAGGAGTTCGGGTAGTGGGTGATATAACGGATGCTGACCTTGTCGGTGGTAAGGGACATGGTCGAGGCATGAGAGAGATATGGCTACATCCAAAAGATGTTTTTGGGGTATACACTCTCCTTACTCAGAGCGGCGAGTTGTGACTTGAAAATGATGGACGATTGCCGAATGCTAGGCTGGTGGGGTTTGTCTTTTGGTGCTGTCATAGACCCCTGAGAAACTCAGGTCTGAGTAGAGAGGGGTCCCTTGCTGCCAAAACTACTTCTAGTTCCCTAAGCATCTTCTCTCTGTCCTGTGGCAACTTGCCTCGGACAGAAAGATAGTTTGAGGCATGCATTGAGCTAAAGAAGCAATCGGTAAAATTGGAGTTCTCTATGATTAGCCTCAGTTCCTCCAAGGATTGGAAAGGGGAAAGAGGATGGAATTCATTCCGTTCCCACTGCTCATAGAGTGGGGTACCGGGGACGAGGGTCAAAGTCAAAGCGCCAACATAAGCCGGGTCAATCTCAGTGATTATTCTGGTTGTCTCAAGCACGTGTTTCTTGCTTCCCTCGATACCGCCAAGTCCTAAAATTATCGTCACAGAAAAGCTTATCCCGGCTTCTTTCACTTTCCTTCCCGCCTCGACTACTTTGTCTGAGCTTACCCCTTTACCTATCTTCTGGAGCAGTTCATCATCGCCGGTCTCGAGCCCTGTGTAAAAAATACCTAACTTGAGCTGTCTTAATTCCTTAAGTTCATCGGAGTTCCTGCGCAGGATATCCTGTGGCGTAGCATATGTGCCAATCCTTTCGACACCAGGCAGTTTCTCATTTAAGTACTGGAGGACCTCACTCAACTTAGGAAAGGGGTAAACAAGGGCATCACCATCCTGAAGAAATATCCTCTTACCATCCCAACCTTGAGCCACGGCATATACCACCTTGGAAACATCAGGAATTTGAATGCCACTCCGAGTGAATAAGGCTACGGCATTTATTTCGCTCTTGATGTCATCGACGTCTCGTATTTGAAGCTTTGAGCCATAGTATCCACAGAAAGTGCAGGTGTTGTTGGAGCAACCGCTGGTTAAAGGGAGAAAATAGCTTTTCCATTCACTTGGAGGTCGGATGATATCAGGTCTACTGAAGCTCATGCGTCGATTAAAGTTCACAGAATACCAGACTGATTTTGAGGTACCCTTTGGGACTTATTTTATCATTGACGATAGTCTAGCCTCAAGAAAAGTACGACGTGACCAATTCCACCCCGGCACCTTTCCACTTCTTTAATGAATTAGAGAGACATAGATAGTACACTTATTGGGCTAGTCTCTTAGATTGTATAATGATGTATAATATATCGTAGGATAGTATATAAAGGAGGAGTTTGGCAGACATGAGGTTTGAGAGCGTCATCGACATTAATGCCCCGGCCGAGAAAGTCTGGACGCTCATAGATAAGCTTGAAGAATGGCCTCAATGGATGCCCTCCATCAAGAAGATTGAGAGAGTCTCCAAGGGGCCTTTGACGGTAGGTTCGCAGCTTTCTGTCACAGCTAAGGTCAGCAGGCTTACGGTTAAATTATTGATGACGATTACCGAGTTTGTCCCGGAGCGATGTGTGGTTCTCGAGGGGAAAGTCTTAGGTACCAAATTGAAACGCTTCTACACTCTGAGACCCGTAAATGGCAAGACGAATGTTACTATTGGCGGCGACGTTTCTGGGGCTCTAGCGTGGCTGGCATGCCGTGGTGGTCGGGTGGTCTCAGCTGAGATTGGCCAGGCAGTAAAGAAAAAGATCGAGGAATCGGAATGACAAGCCAGAGCAAAACCTTTATGGGAATAGATATAGGCTCGGTCAGCCTAAACATAGCTGTAATTGATAAGGAACTCCGACTCCTTGAAAGCGTCTATGAGAGGACAAGGGGGCAACCTATTCCGGTATTGATTGATGTTCTTGAGGATCTCGAAGAAGACTTTCCTGAACTATGCGGGGCTGTATGCACGGGCAGTGGACGTAATCTTATAGCTGATGTCATGGGTGCAGACAAAGAAAATGAAATTATTAGTCAGGCAAAGGCTATCGCATACTTCCATCCTGGGGTTAGGACAATTATCGAGATTGGAGGGCAGGACTCAAAGCTGATTTTCCTGGACTGGGATGAAAAAAGTGGAAGAACAGTCATCGTCGACCATGCCCTTAATGAGATATGCGCTGCGGGAACTGGCTCTTTCCTTGATCAACAGGCATATCGTCTGGGGATTTCCATAGATGAGTTCAGTAGTCTAGCCACGAGAGCCGAAAAGCCGGCTACCATTGCGGGCAGGTGCAGTGTCTTTGCCAAATCTGACATGGTCCATTTGCAGCAGGAGGGGACATCACAGGAGGAAATAATAGCCGGGCTTTGTTATGCCTTGGCTAGAAATTACATAAGTAATTTAGGTAAGGGGAGGAAATTCGTGAAGCCAGTGGCCTTTCAAGGAGGCGTCGCTGCCAATAAAGGGGTGGTTAGGGCTTTTGAAGAACTACTAGAACTCAAGGCTGGGGAATTGATTATTCCCAAGTATTTTAAGATCATGGGAGCCTTTGGAGCGGCTATGACGGCACTGGAGAGAAACAGTGACAGACCTAGCAAACTTCGAGTAGCAACGGAGGCCTTGAGGCACTATTTAGCTAAAAAGGCCAATGAGGCTGAGATAGGGCATTTAAGGAGATTGATTTATAACAGGGATGGTTCTACTCCCCTGGATGAATGTCTTATTTCTGAAAAACAACAGAGGAAGAAGGTGTATCTGGGGGTTGATGTTGGAGCTGTCAGCACAAATATCGTTGTTCTGGATGAAAACAAGAAACTGCTGGCGATGAAGTATCTTATGACCGAGGGCAATCCCATTGAGTCAGTTAAGGAAGGATTGAAAGACGTAGGTAATGAAATTAAGGACCTTGTTGAAGTCCAAGCTGTGGCGACCACTGGCAGTGCACGTTATTCTACAGGGGACTTCATCGGCGCTGACGTAGTAGTTAATGAGATCACTGCTCAGGCTAAGGCCACACTGGATATCGATGAGACCGTAGACACCATATTTGAAATAGGGGGGCAGGATTCGAAATATATCCGCTTGAAGAATGGCGCAGTGGTAGATTTTGAGATGAACAAGGTTTGTGCTGCGGGTACCGGCTCCTTTCTCCAGGAACAGGCTGATAGATTGGATGTAAATATTGACGGAGAGTTTAGCAGGCTTGCTTTTAGCTCGAAGGCTCCTGTTGATTTGGGGACGCGGTGCACTGTTTTTATGGAATCCGATTTGATACACCACCAGCAGGTGGGTTCACCGAAAATCGATCTCTTGGCGGGACTTTCTTATTCCATTGTCAATAACTACATTGAAAAGGTGGTAGGGAATAAGAAAATCGGCGAGAGGATATATTTTCAGGGAGGTGTTGCCGGAAATAAGAGTGTAGTGGCTGCCTTCGAGAATGTTTTAGGGAAGAAGATTACCGTCCCGCAGAACTATAATGTAACAGGTGCCATAGGTGCTGCATTGATTGCCATGGAGAGGAGCAATGGGGATGAGACAAGCAATTTCGTCGGGTTTGACCTCACCGACCGGGAATATCAGGTCAAATCCTTTGAATGCCAGCATTGCCCCAACCACTGCGACATAAAAAAGATCTCCATCGGAGGCGAATTCAAATCCTTTTACGGCGGTATTTGTGATAGATATGAACTGAAGGGAGAGCAAACCGCCGACCAGGTTCTTCCTGATCTCTTCAAAGAACGGGAAGGAATGCTCATGAGCTATTATAAGGAGGATGAATTTGCCCCGAATGCTCCGGTAATAGGCATTCCACGAGTGCTCATGTTCTTTGAACAATTTCCGCTGTGGGCTGCGTTTTTTGGAGAGTTGGGAGTTAAAGTGGTGCTGTCCGACAAAACTAATAAGAAGCTCATTCATAAGGGACTTCAAGAGGTTTTAGCTGAAGCCTGCTATCCGGTGAAGATTGCCTATGGGCATGTAGCAAATCTCATTGAAAAAGGTGTTGACCGTATATTCCTGCCCAGCATTATTGACCTGGAGAAGGATAGTGATGATGTGGCCAGGAGCTACAACTGCCCCTTGATTCAGGGTATCCCCTTCATGCTTAGACCTGCTTTTAAAGACAAAGCCAAAATCATAAGTCCTAGCATATTTATGGCAAAGGAAAAAAGGAACCTCAGGGTGGAAATGGAGAAGATAGGCAGGGAATTTGGAAAAGAAACGGGGGAAATTGCCTCAGCCATAACGGCTGCGCTCAAGGCTCAAGAAGAATTCGAAAGGATTCGTCGACAAAGAGGTCAGGAGATACTCAAGACCCTTACGAAGGATAATGAAGCCGTGGTGATAATAGGAAAGCCCTACAATGTTCATGATTTGGCGCTGAATCTAAATATTGCCAAGAAGTTGCGACATTTAGGAATGCTGGCCATACCATTTGACCTACTGCCGCTGGATACAATTGAACTGCCGCCTCATTACTCGAACTTGGTTTGGAAGAATGAACAGAATCTTTTGCGAGCAGCGATACTGGCTAAGAATAACCATAGCTTGAATCCTATAATGATCACCAATTATGGCTGCGGTCCTGACGCTTTTTTCTGGAAGTATCTTGAGGAAACCATGGAAGAGGATCCTTATCTACTTCTAGAGGTAGATGAGCACAGCGGTGATGCTGGAATGACCACCAGGGTTGAAGCCTTTCTCGATACCCTTGATAGACCGAAATCGCGGGTGAAGCAGGAAAGGCAAGAAGACCTCAGTTTGATTAGACCCTCTGGTGGGATAAGCATCTTCAAACCGGCAAAGAAGATTAGAAAACTGGATAAAACCTTCTATATCCCCTATGTTTCTGGACACTCCACTATCTGGGCTGCTGCTCTCAACTCCGTGGGTCTAGAAGCCAGGGTTTTGCCTGAACCTGATGAACTATCTGAGGAGATAGGAAGAAGATACGTCTCCGGCAAAGAGTGTCATCCCTATTTACTCACTACAGGGGATTTGGTCAGGATGACCCAACTTGAAGATTTTGATCCGGATAGGGCAGCATTTATGATGCTCAACTTCGATGGTTCCTGCAGGTTGAGTCAATATGCCTTGTCTCAGAAGTTGGTTCTCAGGAGATTAGGTTTGGGGCATATCCCTATAGTTGCCCCGGTTGTCTCTATCCGCCATGATGAATGCACTGAATTATTTGGATTAAAGTGGGCGGAAGCTATCTGGAAGGGTTGGCTAGCTACGGATGTCTTATTAAAGAAGTTACTTCATATTCGCCCCTATGAAGTAAACAAAGGGGAGAGTGACAGGGTTTATGCACAAGCCATAGAGTATATAGCCTCTGGAATTATCAACGGGAATTTTCGGCAGGCTTTAAACCGCTCAATAGCGGCTATGGACGATATTCCAATTAAGAATGAAGATAGACCAGTTATAGGTATTGTGGGAGAGTTCTATACCTGTATGAACTCCTGGGCTAACAACGACATAATCAGAGAGTTTGAGTCACTGGGTGCTGAGGTGAGGCTTGGGCCGACTACTACAGATTACTTAGTATATTTTAATGAGGTATATCCAGAGACTCACTTCTCTAGCAGAAAATATCTCTCTGCCCTTTATTACTATCTTAGAAGGTTTCCATTTATGTACTGGAAGGGAAAGATTGAGGGAATGATGAAAGACGAGCTTCGAGATTGCAGGATCCCCAGGGTTGAGGATTTGGTTACGCTTGCCGCTCCTTATGTAAGTGATGATATAGACCCAGTAGTGACTGTAAATGTGGCTAAGGCGAAAAATTATGCTATGCAGGGCTGCAGTGGTATAGCTAATCTCATCATTTTAAATTGCCTTTTTGGGACTGTATCCACTGCTATTTATAGAGAGATACAAAGAGAGCACAACCGCATTCCTGTGCTCAACATGATATACGATGGGCTAAAGCAAACCAACGCAAAGACACGGATAGAGGCCTTTATACATCAAGCGAAGTTATACCACGAAAGATACAGCATGGTTTAATAAACTAGCACTTTGTAGAAGCTGATATTCCGAATTTATACAAAGTTCACCTTGTCGTGGTGGGCAAGGTTTAATCCCAGCCGCTGGTGCAATACTCATGTAACATCACTTTTCCATTTTGTAAATATTCCCATTTTCTAGTCGCAAATGAAACATATTCGCAATTCCATAAATAAGAGCTAACAATCGATGGTCTACAGCAGACCAATACAAAAATGAGGATAGAGGTTTTCATACATCAGGCGAAACTGTACCCTGAGAGATACTACGCAGTTAAATCATAAATACAAAGTTCGAAATACTAAAAATATCTAATGACCTACCACTTTGAACTGGGCTTTTCAATTTCTTTGGGCTCTAGAACTCAGGGTCTAAGATCTTCCAGAATTATCCAATCAATTTCGTTGTCGCCCTTGAGGACGGAAACAATGTGGTTCTTGTATCGTAATTGCTCTACCAGAAAAAATTGTCCATTATAGTCCAAAATAATATAATTCTCGTCGGGGACCGAGATTATCCGACAGGTCTTCAACCCGCTTATGCCAATTCCGATGACCTTCAGAATGGCTTCTTTCGCCGTCCAATAGCGAAAAAATGTATCCCAAGACTTGTCTTTTAGCCCCCATTCTGCGTCACTTGCCACATAGGCAAAGAGTGATTCGGATCGGGGCTTCATTTCTTCAATATCGATCCCGACCTTATCTTTGCTAACCACCGCCGCCACGTACTCAGGTTTGTGGGAAAGAGACCAGTAATTGCCATTAACGGGCCATGGGGCGCCCTTTTCGTCCTTAAGCAGTTTTCCAAGCGTTACTCCGCTTTTTTCAGCACTTAGTTTTAGCGCCTCACGAGCACTTTGGCTTAGATGGTCTACCTTGTCTTTCCCCGAGAGCTTCTGTAGCTCTTCTGCAACTGGTAAGATTACCGGAAATAGGGTCATTGGCCTATTAAACCCTTGTTGCCTTATCAATAATATCCTTATCAAAGTAGTTGACTGACATTCCGCAATCCACGATGATCCCTTGGGCATTAATGCCACTGGAGCGATCGCTCAAGAGAAATACTGCTGTATTGGCTACTTCCTGGGCAGTTAGAATTTTTTTACGAAGCGTTAATTTTTCAGTATAAAGGTAATAATTGACGGATCCTGGTATTCCTGCGGATGCCGAGGTTTTCAGCGGCCCAGCGTTAACTGAGTTAAATCTGACTTGAGAAAACGAACTGAAGGATTTAGCCAGAAAACATATGGTTGAATCTAGGGCAGCCTTTACGGGAGCCATAAAACCGTAAGGTTCGGCTGCTATTTTGGTGGTTGAGATTGATATGGTAACTATCGATGCCTTTTCATCCAACAGGTCTTTAAACTCATTGGCAATGGCGATTAATGAATAACAGGAGATATCAATCGACTGCAGGAAGTCTTTCTTTTTTGTTTCGTGAAATGGCTTAAGCCCTTCTTCATAATTGGCAAAAGCTATGGAATGAACAATACCGTCGAGTTTGGGATACTTCTTGGAAATATCTTCAGCAAGTCTTCTAATTTCCTGCTCTCGTTCGACGTCGCATACAAAGATATCAGAACCAGGAAGGATTTTGGAAACACTCTCTCTGCGTTCTTTTGATCGAACACTATAGACTACATTTGCGTTTGCCTCAGAAAGAACCTGTCCGATGGAGAAGGCGACGCTCTTCCTGTTAGCCACTCCAAAAACAAGAAAAGTCTTACCCGCTATGTCTAAGAAATCCATATGTTACTCCTTATCTTCTCTGTTTTTCCCATCTGCCGAAGGAGATCCGGTAGAGAAAGGAACCCCATAAGTCTTCCACGATGAGGACCAACCGGATTGGGCGGAGCACTACATCGACCAACTTTGCCTCTTCTATGCCGTAGGTCTCTTCTAGCCTGCGAACAGCTTCGGGGTCAGGGTGACCATCGGACTCGGCCCAGTGCTGGGCGTAAAGCACTGCGATGCTGTACTCTTCGGGGCAGCCTTCCATGACGCCCCCGACGAGCCTCGTTAACTCTTCTTTGTCAACCCCGATTCTTAGTGCTTCTCTGGCGTGAAGCCAGGAACAAAAGCGGCAACCATATACTGCGGCAGCCGCAACCATCAGCCTTTCCCTGAGGGCGGGTGGCAGCCCTCCCCTATATACTCTTGTGAGATGTGTCGTGTTTCTTAACATGAAGAGCAAATCAGGGAAAAACTCTCTCCAGCTTCCGTGTACTTTCCTCTTAGACCCTCTGTCCGTTATCATCCTCTCCCCTCAGGATGCTTCTTTAGCCAGGGTGACGGTGAACTCGACCGTGACCGATGTCTTTCCGGCGACCGAGGCTTTGCCCTTCATAAAATAGGCATTACTGACTTTTTCCACCAGTTCCGCTTCAATATCCATAGTGTTGCCTGGCTTGACGATACTTTTGAACTTGGCGTTATTGATTCGGGTCAAAACAGGAATACCTTCACCAATACTGCCCATCATTTTGGAGAGCAAGATTGCGCCTGTTTGGAAAATGGATTCACAGATAAGTGCCCCGGGCATGATTGGTTGTCCAGGGTAATGTCCTTCGAAGACCGGTTCATCGGGCCTTATCTCTTTCGTTGTTTTGATTTTTGTTCCGCTTAATTCCACGATCCTATCGACAAACAAAAACGGTGGACGATGGGGTATGGCATTTAGAATCTCCTCCATATCACAATCCCCCACTCACCTCAAGAGTAGAACCGGTAACATAGGACGCCTCTTTAGAAGCCAGGAAAAGAACGCACGCGGCTACCTCTTCGGTACTTCCAAATCTCTTTAAGGGAATCCTGGCCAAGTAGGATTCACGCAATTTATCTGGCAGGTCTTTAATTAATTCGGTGGCAATAAATCCCGGAGAGACACAATTAACCGTAATACCCCGAGTGGCGACTTCCTTGGACAACGATTTAGTCAATGCACTCAGGCCTGCCTTTGAAGCTGCATAATTCGCCTGGCCCTCAAAACCGTATCTTTCCATCACAGAGCTTATGTTGATAATCCGTCCATATCGTTTGCGCATCAGACTCTTGACAGCAAATTTGCACATGTAAAAGATTCCAGCGAGATTGACATTCATTACATCATGCCAGTCCGATTCCTTCATCATCGCCAGGACAGAGTCCTTTCGGATACCGGCATTGTTCACCAGGACTTCAAAGCCCCCGTATTTCGTGTCCATGTATTTGAAAAACTTTTCCACCTCTTCATACTTGGCCACATCAAGTTTTTGGATATCAATATTTTCGGCAAACTGGCTGTTGTCTTTTCTAAATTGTGCCGCCGCAGCTTCATTTGAGGTATAGGTGACAATAACTCTGGCACCTACCTTCAGGAAACTTTCGGCAATGCTCTTGCCTATCCCTCTGGTTCCACCGGTGACGATGACAGTTTGTCCTTTAAACTCATACATTTCTTGCCCCTGATGAGATAAATTTGTCCACGTCATTGGCAACAATTACTCCGTAATTAGCTGCGCCTAGCCACCCTGACATTATAATCCCTACTGAGCCGGTGTGGAAAAGTCCTGGTATCTCTTTGGGAAGCCCCATACTGATCTTTAACCCTTCAAATTTGGTGCCGAAAGAGGCTCCGCTCAAATGGAGCGTATACCTTTGAAATGTTTTTGGGGTGGCGGCTTCCAGGTGGTCTACCTTATCTCGAATCTTAGGAACATATTTCTCCAAAGCATTAAGCGTTCGTTGAACCAAATTTTCCTTAGCAGCACGGTATTCTTCTTCGGACAAGAATGCCCAGTCCTCGTAATTGGCATTAGTGGAGGCAACAATGGAGTACATATTAGAGCCCGGCCGGGTTTGTGGATAGTAGATTGAGAAGGTCCGGCTGGTAGTATTTTTGCTGCGAAGTTCTTCGGAATCGAATTTCTCCGCCTCTGAGGTAAAAAGCAAATCCCCTATGTAGTCGATTTTCTCGCCCTTTTTGATACCCATATACACCTGACAACTGCTGTTATTGAGGCGCACTTTTTTGGCCTCTTCAATAAAGCTTTCAGAAAAATTCTCGTCTCCGACCAGTCTGTGGATAGTTGATAATAAATTACCATTGGAGACAACAGCTTTACCTTTGATCATTTTTCCGTTCACTACCACTCCGGCAATCTTTTTATCCTCGATGCCAATTTTTTCCACCAGGCATTTGGTTCGAATATCGACACCATTTTTTATAAGCTCCGCCCGCATCATTCCAATAATCTTATCCGTCCCACCTTGAAAGGTATAAACACCTTTGTTTAGAAAATTGGAAAAGACAATCCCGTAGGTTATCGCAGGGTCATCCAAGGTTGATCCATTGGCATAGGTGATCGGTTCCATTATCATGCGGACAATATCATGACGACCGGGAAAAAAATTTTCAAAAAGCTCTCTGGTAGTCATGGTTTGGTCATCGTAAAAGTTCATGCCTCTGAGTGCGCTAACGAAGTTATCAATAGTCTCTCTGGGGATTTTGAAGTGCTCCTGCATGACACGTTTGAAATCATCACTATCATAAGTCGTTGTAAGGGAGAACTGAGGGTTGTCCAATCGAATCCCCTTGAGTTGAACGATTGAGTCAGCAATTTCTGGGTTCCAATACTTACGGCAGGTTTTAATCATACCTACTGGAAATCCATGCAGGGAGATATCAAAGATGTGTCCTCCCTTTCTCTTGAACCACGTAGCCAATCCACCAAGGTTATAGTGATGCTCTAGAAGTAAGATTGAATGACCTCCTCTGGCCAGCATATTAGCACAGGTCAATCCTGCCAAGCCGCTGCCAATGACAATTACATCGTATTCTGATTTTGTATCTTTCAACCAATCGTGGCTCATAGATTCCTCTTTGATTCTGTCCCTTTCTTCAGGTCTTCTGCAGAACATGAAGATTTGCCATGGAGATACCACTAAGCATTGCTCCGACAATTCCTAAGAATCCCTGGTCGGTGCCACAAATAAACAGATTTTCTAGATGAGTTATTCCCATTTTGGTTTTATTGGGCGTCCCATAGACCGCGCCATTTATGTGGCCAGTGAATCTGTGGATTGTTTTGGGAGTAAAGATATCGGTAAAAACAATTGAATCACGGAAATCGGGCACAAATTTCACCACCTCTTTCAGCGTGGTTCCCAACCAGGCGGCTTTCTGGGCTTTGTACTCTTCATCATCCAATCTGTTCCAGAGATCGAAGTTAGCCAAGTTAGTTATTCTGATCATGCCCTCTGGCAGGGGATTTTCGTATTGAAAATTATTGGGGCAGCAGATAACACCGCTGGAAACGTTGACTAGCTCGTCAGGTTTTCGATAATCAAATCTATCTGAATTGTTATAAAAGATGATGGTTGTTTCGTGTCCCATTTCAGCAGGTTGCTTGTCCAGCACCGTAATAAACTCTACCATGGAGAGTTGCCCTGCTTTATCCTCTATCCCTGTGGGATCATAGTTAGACAGGAGTCTCATGGTTTCAACATAACCAGCGGATGATAGTATCTTGTCGGCTGTGAGAACTTCACCGTTCTCGAGCAGGATAGATTCAATTTTGCCATTAGCACATTTAAGACTTGTTACCGCGCACCTCGTTTTTAATGCACCACCACAGCCCCTGTATTTTCTCACCAGCACGTCAAGGATCTGACGCACGCCGGCTTGAGGTCTGGCAAAACCTTCACAGTAGATCCCCTTGAACATAATGACAAACTGACCGAACTCTATATCATTTTCTTGAGCATTTCCGTAAAACATGAGCGGACAAAAAACCATATCGATAAGGAGTGGGTCAGAAATAATGGAGCCCACAACTTCGCGAGCCGAAATTGGTTCGGCATACAAGTTCAGTTCGTCATATTCGAAAATAGTCTTAAGCAGTCTCTGGAAATTGTCAGCCTGCGCTGGAAAATTATCGACCACCTCCTGGACAAAGAATTCAAGGTCGTTATTAAATTTGAGGGTTTTATCGGGAAATTTAATTGCGGACATCCGTTGTGGGCAAAGAGCAAAATCTTCTGGTTTTAACTTGAGCTGCCGGAGCAGCTTTGGCAGTGGCGTTAACTTAACACCCTTGGGAACATAGTTGGTCATAGCATGAAGACCGACATCGAATTTACGTCCCCTACGGTTGTAAAAGGAATTAAGCCCCCCAACACGATAATGCTTTTCAATGATGCAAACCCTTTTATCGTAGTAGGCCAGTCTAATGCCAGCAGCAAGGCCAGACATGCCTGCACCGATAATTAGAACATCGTAATCCATAGTCCGGCTCTTTTTAAAATCAAAAGCTAACTTGAACCTTCAGTCCTCGGGGAAAATGCGATAAAAATTTGTGCTTCTGGCCTATTAACACAACCGATTAAAGGTCTCTCATCCGCGGCTCTAGATAAGCTACAGAGCTATCTAACGTGGCTAATTGCATATAGTCATCCTCAGGAACTTCGATACCGTAACGTTTTCTTAGCTCCATAATTATGTCTAAGAAATCCATTGAGTCCAATTCGACTTGTTCTCGTATTGGGATATCGCCCTTAAGATTGGTCAGATCCTCATCCGGTATAATTTCGGCAACAATTTCCATAAGGACGGATTTAATTTCTTCCTTGGTCATGTACCCCCCATTTGTTTATTTGAAAATAGCGTTTCCAAGTTTATTCTTCAAATCTTTTTATAATGACGACCGAATTTATACCTAGCATTCCAAAGGAATTATTCAATATATAGTTGACCTTGTCAACCTTTATAGGCTTATTAATAACCAGGTTATTGAGAGGACACTCAGGGTCTAAGTGGTCCAAATTGATCGTCGGATGAACGATGTGGTCTTCAAAGGAAGGTAAATTCCCCGCTAATTCTAGAGCGGCGGCTGCCCCCATTGTATGACCAATAAAACTCTTGGTGTTATTTATATACACATGAGGATATTCGCCAAAGACTTCTCTTATCGCCTGGCACTCCGCGGCATCCCCTTCACGAGTTCCAGTCGCATGTGTATTGATGATATCGATATCTCCCGCAGATATGCCGGCCTTATTGAGGGCAAGTTTCATGCACTCAGCTTGCCTTTGTGCGTTTGGGAGAACGAAATCAAAAGCATCTGAGTTGATAGCATATCCCACTATTTCACCGTAAATCTTGGCTCCTCGTTTCAGCGCATCGCCTAATCTTTCCACAAGGTAGATACATCCTCCTTCGGAAACAACCACGCCATTCCTATCTTTGTCGAAGGGGCGGCAAGCCTTTTCAGGGTCTGCATGAGAAGCCAAAGCACCTTCACTCCTAAAACTGGCAAAAGCACCAAAGGCATGAATAGTCTCTGAAACCCCGCCAGCTAGAGCTAAATCAACTTCACCCAGCAGCAACATTTGCAAGCCTTGTATAAGTCCAATGTTACCGCCAGCGCAAGCGGCCCCCAATGTGTAATGTGGTCCAGTAATTCCCATATTCAAGGTTACTTCACCGGCTGGATTGTTGGCCACTATTCTTGGGTTGTAATGGTGTGACACGAACGTTGTATTGTAATCGAATTGCTTGATTTCGTATATTTGTTTTTCCGTGTCCACGTTACCATGCTCAGTAATCCCGACATAGACGCCAATCCTCGATTTATCAAGGCAGGCAAGGTCTAATTTGGCATCAGCAATTGCCTCTTGAGCGCAGTAAATAGCTACAGAGCCGGCCCTCGTTCCTCGACGCAATTCCTTCTTTTTTTGATACCTCAGTGGATCGAAGTGACATACACCAGCCAATACTTCACCCATGTAGCGGACGTTGAATTTTTGTATCCCGGATTTGCCAGCAAGTAGACTTTCTCGAAATTCCGCCAGGTTATTTCCGTTTGGCGCCGTTAGGCCAACCCCGGTAATTACAATTCGTGCTTCGTTAGGTTTCCTTGCCATCATGGGATATAACTTCCATCAAAAATGTATATATTAGAGCAGCTTGAAGAAATCTAGTTGCATTGCTCCTAAGGAGTATCTCTCTGACCTCATGTTGCTGGGGCCATTTTCTCTACCATTCTAGACCCAGCACAAGACAGACTATGCCGCTGCCAATCCCCAGCATGGCAACCTTATCACCAGGGCTAAGGCAA